>JAEIGA010006584.1_pt1 | contig 17702 bp, 10 predicted proteins | sample 9270691 | NCBI WGS metagenome assembly JAEIGA01 (sample SAMN17057246, study PRJNA624740) | gut metagenome | biome: biome; isolation source: fecal sample | host: Bos grunniens | place: China: Xizang | collected 2019 | reverse complement strand
CGTTGCGATGTTGCTATGAATGTTCCTGGTGACTTCTGGGCAGAGGCTTGGAAGCAGGTTCGTGAGATTAACCCAGATGTTTACCTCTTGGCTGAGGGTGAGGAGACTTGGTTGCACGAGTGCGGTTTCGATGCTACATACGCTTGGGAGCTTCACCACATCTTCAACGCTATGGCAAAGGGTGGTAGCGAGACTAAGAACGTAGCTGGTGACGGTACTATCAAGACTGATGCTAAGTATGTTAAGGATCTTAAGGAGTACCTCGAGCGTGACGATCAGAATTATCCAGCTCCAGCAATGCGTCTTATGTTTACCTCTAACCACGACGAGAACTCATGGGCAGGTACCGAGTTCGAGCGTATGGGTGATGCACACAAGACATTCGCAGCACTTACATTCGTATTGCCAAAGAGCCAGCCACTTATCTACACAGGTCAGGAGATTGGTCTTAACCGTCGTTTGGCATTCTTCGAGAAGGATTCTATCGAGGAGCTTGTAGACCTTGAGTATGGTAAGGAGTACCGTGACTTCTACAAGAAGCTCGCTGCGTTCCGTCACAACAACTCAGTATTGGCTGCAGGTGCAAATGTAGCATCTATCGTATATGTAGAGGGTGCTCCAGAGTCTGTTTTGGCATTCACACGTGAGAACGAGACTAATAAGGTTCTTTGTATCTTCAACTTCTCTGCTGAGCCTCAGACTCTAACTCTTACTGAGAACGCTGCTGGCAACTATAACTGTCTTTGCGGTGAGGAGCGTAGCTACGCTGCAGGTGATGTTGTTGAGCTTGAGCCTTGGGCGTTTATGCTACTTGCTCGCTAAATCGAATATTAAAATGTTATAAGGTGGGGCTGTTCAGATTTTGTTTGGGCAGACCCACTCTATAACAATATTACTTATATAATATGTACAAACACCCAGAGTGGAGTTACTCGGCTGTACTCTATGAACTTAACATACGACAGTTTACCGAAGAGGGAACATTCAATGCTGCCATTGAGCGTCTCCCATTCTTGCGTTCTATAGGCGTTGATGCGATATGGCTAATGCCTATATATCCTATCGGTGTTGAGGGTCGAAAGGGTAGTTTGGGCTCTTACTATTCAATTCGCGACTATAAGGGTGTAAACCCTGAGTTCGGAACGGAGGATGATCTTCGAGCCTTTATCTCGGCGGCACACGCTATGGGTATCAAGGTGTTGTTGGATTGGGTTGCCAACCACACTGCCCGTGATGCTCGCTGGATTACTGAGCGTGCAGCGGATTGGTATGAGCGTGACGAGCAAGGTGTGGCTAAGATTCCATGGGACTGGAGTGATACTGCGAAACTTAATTATGCCAACCACGATGTATGGCGCGGTCAGATTGATGCTATGCGCTATTGGGTCGAGGAGTTTGGCGTGGATGGCTTCCGTTGCGATATGGCGATGTTGGTGCCTATCGAGTTCTGGCAGGAGGTCGCGGAGGAGTTACACCGTATAAAGTCTGATATCTTTATGTTGGCTGAGGCTGAGGAGGATAACCTCTTCGATAGAGCCTTCAATATGAGCTATCAGTGGAATGTTCACCATATCATGGTAGACATTGCCAAAGGTGCACGTAGAGTTTGGGATTTGCGCAATGCAATACACTCAGAGCGTGCAAGATATCCACGCGAGGCTATGCGTATGAGCTTTACTTCGAACCACGATGAGAACTCGTGGAGTGGCTCTGAGCAGTCGCGTTTTGGTGCTTCGTTGGAGGTGATGACGGCATTGACATTTCTTATGCCATCTACTATGCCTCTTATATATACAGGTCAGGAGGTAGGTTACGACCACTCGTTTGAGTTCTTCGAGCGTGATGCTATGCCTGCTGAGTTGTATCGTGCAAACCGCACAACGGAGCTATATCGCAGACTATGTAACCTCAAGCACCGTCAGCGTGCCTTGGATGCTGGCGAGCGTGGTGGTGATATGATTGAGATTGAGAACAATGCTAAGGATTGCATTATGACCTTCGTGCGCGAGGTTGAGGGCAGCAGGGTAGTGGCTATATTGAACCTATCGCCATATACCATTCATGCCGATTTCCGCACGGGTATCTATGCTGGCAGATATTGCGATGCTATTACTGGCGAGAGCGTGATGCTTGACGACCATGTGGAGCGCGATATTGCACCTTGGCACTACCAAATACTTGTAAAATAGATTAAGCTATGAGAAGACTTCTATTAGCACTTTGTTCATTTGCTGCTGCGGTATCTGTAACTGCTGCAACGCCTAAGATTGATATTAAGCACGTCGAGCCATTGTCTTGGTGGGTGGGTATGACTACCGACCTTCAGCTTATGGTGAACGGTAAGGATATCTCTTTATGTAACGTGACTATACTTCCTGAAAATCAGGGTGTTTCTGTTAAAGAGTTGCATAAAGCTGAGAGTCCAAACTACCTCTTTGTAGATGTAGCTATCGCTGATGATGCTAAGGCTGGTGAGTACACTTTGCGCTTTACAAATGGTAAGCGTAAGTATGACTATAAGTATACTATTGCAGAGCGTAGAGAGGGTTCACGTGAGCGTTTGAGCTTTACTAATGCCGATTTTGTATACCTTATTATGCCTGACCGCTTTGCTAATGGCAATCCTGAGAACGACTCTACAAATGATACTGCCGAGAAGGCGGACCGTTCAAAGGCGTGGCGTAGACATGGTGGCGACTTGCAGGGTATGATCGACCACCTCGACTATATCGCAGACTTGGGTGCTACAGCTATCTGGTCGACACCTTTGCTCTTGGATAACGAGAATGGTGCTTCATACCACGGCTACTCTTGCAGTGACTACTACCTTATCGATCCACGCTTTGGTACTAACGAGATGTTTAAGGAGTATGTTGCGGAGTGTCATAAGCGCAACTTGAAGGTGATTATGGATATCGTGCCTAACCACAGCTCTACATCGCACTGGTGGTATGGTGACCTTCCATTCAACGATTGGGTACACCAGTGGGACGAGTACACACAGTCGAATTGGACCTTCTCAACCAATATGGATTTCAACGCTTCTAAGTCGGATTTGTATCAGATGGAGAGCGGTTGGTTTGATAAATCAATGGCTGATATGAACTTGGATAACGAGTTCTTGCTCAACTACTTCAAGCAATGGGCTGTATGGTGGGTTGAGTATGCTGACTTGGACGGCTTCCGCGTAGATACATACCCTTATAATGAGAAGCAGCCTATGAGCGAGTGGTGCAAGGCTGTGATGGCTGAGTATCCTAACTTTAATATCGTGGGTGAGGTCTGGACTTCATCTATTCCACAGTTGGCTTACTGGCAGGGTGGTAATTATAATAAGGATGGTTTTGACTCGAATTTGAAGTCTATTATGGACTTCCCATTGCATGATGCTTTGCGTTCGGCTATGTGCGAGAGTGGTAATGGTGGCTGGGGTCAGGGTATGACTCGCGTGTATGAGGTCTTGTCGCACGACTTCGTATATCACGACTTGGATAATATGATGATTATGGCAGCCAACCACGATACAGATCGTATTGCTGATGTTTGCGAGGGAGATGTTCGCCGTATGAAGATTGTGCACGCCTTGCTTTGCACTATGCGTGGTATGCCTCAGATGTTGTATGGTGATGAGCTAATGTTCCGCTCTACTGATCGTTCTAAGGGTCATCCAACCTTGCGTGTAGACTTCCCTGGAGGCTGGGCTGAGGATAGTGTAAACCTCTTCGATGTATCGCAACATATTGGTGATCAGAAGGAAATCTTCGATTATACACGCCATTTGTTTAACTGGCGTAAGTCGAAGGAGGTCATCCACTCGGGTAAGACTTTGCACTTTATCGACCGCGATAACACCTACGCCTTCTTCCGTTACAACGATACCGATGTGGTGTTTGTCTATATTAACAATAGCAACGATGCACGCAATGTGCCTTGGTCGCGTTATAGCGAGATTAGTGATCGCCTCGGTGAGGGCCGTGATGTTGTTACGGGCAAGGTGGTCGATATGAAAAAGGTGAGTGTTGAACCAATGTCTGCTCTAATTGTAGAGTTTAAGTTGTAAAAAAATAAAGATAAAGATGCATTTTTTATAAAAATATGCACATCTTTTATAAAAATAATCTGATTTATTGAAAGATTTTTTTGGTTAGTAAGAAATTTTGCTTATATTTGCGTTAAAATCTAAATACATTAAAACCTAATGAAGTTATGAAGAGATTTATCTTGACAATTGCTGCCATCGTAGCTGTAGGCTCTTTGTCAGCTCAGACTCCAGAGAAGACTGTCACAGAGGCTCGCATTGAGTATGACCGCGCTGTAGTAGCAAAGAAGAATGCTATCAAGGCTGCAAAGAAAGAGGAGCGTCAGGTGAAGAAGAGCTCAAAGGAGCGTATCAACCAGATTAACCTCGAGTATGAGGCTGCTAAGGATGCATACGAGTTTACTCTTGAGGAGATCAAGCGCATGGAGCGCGAGGCTAAGGCTAACCTCGAGGCTGCTGCTCTTATCTACAAGCAGGAGATCACACGTGCTAAGCAGGAGGTAACTGCTGCTAAGACTAACACTGCTGCTGAGAAGCAGAAGCAGAAGAGCAACATCGCTTTGGCTAAGGCTGAGCTTGCTCGCGTAAAGGCTTTGGAGGAGATCCGCAAGAAGGTGAAGTAATATATTCCAAAGTATGATTGGCAGTTTTTACTGTCAATATCAGAAATGCAAATGGGTGTTTTGGCTCATTTGCATTTTTTTTGTGCGTTATGGTGTGATTTTTATAAGTATATTTTTTTTATTGGGTTATTTGTAGTATCTTTGCTCGCTGCTATATCTACGATATAGAGGTGTAAAAAATTAGTGGCGAAATATAAAACTAAAACAAACCATTATATTTTTATTAACTTTAAAAAACAAATTATGTCTAACAAACTTTTCAAGTCATTCTTCGCGTTTGCGATGGTGCTTGGTGCAGCGCTTGGTTTCGTTGCATGTACAACTGATGAGGCGCCTACAACAGGCGATCCTAAGGTCGAGCTTTCACAGGCGACCGCGAACTTCTCATCTGCTGAGGGTAGCCAGACAGTAACTGTTAAGGCTAACTGCAAGTGGACTGTAGAGGTTGAGGGTGCTGATTGGGTAACAATCACTCCTATGGAGGGCAAGAACAACGGTTCTTTCACTGTTGCTGTTGCTGAGAACACTACTGGCGCAGTTCGTTCTGTAGAGGCTAAGGTTTATGCTTGGCACGAGACTTATGGTAAGTTCGGTTCAGAGAAGCTTGCTATCTCTCAGTCAGCTGACGAGAACGTAACTGTTGATGAGGAGTTGCTTTACAGCGACGATTTCGACGGTGAGACAGCTACAAAGGAGTATGGTAGCTCTAACAGCTCTTGGCCTTACATCGACCAGTTCCCACAGTTCGCTAATGCAAAGGGTTCTGCTGCAGCTAACGTAACTTACACTGGTAACAAGGTATCTGTTCGTGCTAATCAGCCATCTAACACTGATGCCCAGTCTACTTATGCTGGTTCTGGTAACAACAACATCTTCTTTGGTGACGGTGGTTACTTCGTAGTAAACAACATCGCTCCTTTGAAGGCTGATTGCGCTAACTACAAGATGACTTTCGGTCTTCAGAAGTATGGTCAGAGCGCAGACAACTCTTTGAACACAACTGATTTCCTTGTTTACTTGTCTAAGGATGGTGAGAACTGGGCTCCAATCAACTATACTTTCCCTGCAAACGCTGTAGAGGGTAAGTACAATGTAGTTACTGCAGATTTCACTTTGGCTGCTGTTCCTGAGGCTCTTTACATCAAGTTCGTTGCTAAGGTTGCATCTGTATTCCGTATTGATGACCTTAAGTTCTTCGCTGGTAACGGTGGTCAGAACGTAGATCTTGACAATGTGGAGGTTGTAACTCCAGAGTTGCCAGAGATGGTTGAGGCTACTGCTGAGCAGTTCTTGGCTGCTGCTGAGGATGCTACTATCTACAAGCTTACTGGTGAGATTACTCGCGTTGTAAACACTGTATATGGTAACTTCGATATCACTGATGCTACTGGTACTGTTTATGTTTACGGTCTTCTTACTCCTAGCGGTGAGCAGCAGAAGCAGTTTGCTGCAGCTGGTTTGAAGGAGGGTGATACCATCACTGTTTATGGTACACGCACTTCATACAATGGCGCTCCTCAGATGAAGAACGCTACATATATCTCACACATCCCAGGTGAGGGTGGCAATGATCAGCCTAACACACCTGCTACTGGTGTTTACGCTTCTGATTCAGCATTCGTATGTTCTACTGATGACTCTACAAATGCTGCTTACTCTTTTGGTTCTACTACTATCGGTGGTGAGTCTGTTACAGGTTTCAAGTTGGGTAAGGCTAAGCAGGCTGGTAAGTTCACTTCTGGTGTTGTTAGCGTATCTGGTAACAAGTATCTTAACTTCTACGCTCAGGGCTGGAAGGGTGGCGATGTAACTCTTTACTTCCGTGTTGACGGTGGTGCTACAATGTCACAGAAGCTTGCTTCACACGATGGTGTAACAGGTAACCCTCCTTACACTGCTCTTGCATTTGCTGCTACTGACCACTACTCAGTATTGCTTGAGGGCTTGACTGAGACCTCTACAATCGAGTTCTCTACAGATGCTAACTTTGAGTTGACAACTGCAGATTCTACAATGGCTTCTGCACGTGCTATCGTTTGCGGTGTTAAGCTTTCTGATGAGCCTATTAGCGCTGAGACTCCAAGCGAGCCTACTCCAGATCCTACTCCAGACCCAAATCCAAGCGAGCCTACTGATGTAGCTACTATCGCTGATGTATTGGCTTTGAGCCAGGGTTCTGCAATTTCTGGTACTATCGAGGCTGTTGTAATCTCTAACTACGAGTTGAACAACCTTACTTCAAAGAAGGGTATGTATGTTCAGGACGAGACAGGTGCTTTGCAGTTGCGTCTCAGCGCTAATCACACTTACGCTTTCGGTACTAAGCTTCAGATCGACCTTACTGGTACAACTCTTGGTCAGTATGGTGGTGCTGTTCAGGTTGAGGTTGATGCATCTAAGATTACAGAGGTTTCTACAGGTAACACAGTAGAGCCTAAGACAGTTGCTATGGCAGACTTCCTTGCAAACAAGTATGAGGGACAGTATGTAGCTCTTGAGGGTGTTCAGGTTGCTGAGTCTGATCTTACTAAGACTTGGGTTTCTGGTGGTGCTCACACAAACATCAATATAGAGGATGCTCAGGGTAACAAGTTTATCGTGTTCTCTTCTAAGTATGCTACTTATGGTGCTGAGACTGTTGCTCAGGGCGCTGGTACTATCAAGGGTATTGCATCTATCAACAATGGTAACATTCAGATTATCTTCGCTCAGGCATCTGACTATGCTGGTTTGACTGGTGAGCGTTTCGATGGCGTTGTAACCCCAGAGCCAACTCCAGATCCAACTCCAGGTGAGGATCCTGTAGTAGGTGATACTGCAACTATCGATTTCAACAACGCTGCTAACCGTGTATCATTCACAACAGAGCAGCAGGTATGGCAAGCGAATGGTATTACTGTAACAAACGATAAGGGTGCATCTACTAATAATGTGGGTGATTATACAGCTCCTGCTCGTTTCTACAAGAGCTCAAATGTAACTATTGAGTGTGGTACTGCATTCTCACAGATTGTATTCAACTGTGACGACTACAAGACTACATACCCAACAGATTTGCAGAACTCTATCACTTCAGGTTCAGTTTCTGTTAATGGTACAGTAGTAACTGTAACTTTGGACTCAGCAGCTACATCATTTGCTATTACAAACCTTGCTGGTCAGGTGCGTGTAGATAGCATTACTGTTGCTTTCGCTAAGTAATTAGAGATAAACTTTCTTCCTTTCGCAATGCTTGGGTGGGGTAGTCCCACCCAAGTCTGCGAGAGGCTTTTGTAAATAATTGAAGAATGAAGTTGAATAAGATCAATATATTTAGAGCGGTTAAGATGATGTCGGTGGTTGCTGTTGCAATTGCCACTGCGTGGATGTTTGTAGGATGTGGCAACGATGCTGAGGAGACTGTTGCAAGTGAGGTTTATATGCAGAATGCTGAGGTGAAGGGCGATAGTAAGAACTGCGCTGTGGTGTTGAACGCACAACAGGGTATATCTTACACAATTAGTGTTACCTCAGATGGCGATTGGGCTTCGCTTTCAGGTGGCAAAAAGAGCGCTGAGGGTGTGATGGAGAGCGATAGCAAAGTGGTGTTTATCTATTTTAGCAAGAACTCTTCGGGCGAGAGCCGTACAGCTCAGGTATCGGTAGTGTTTGCTGATGGCAAGAGCTTCGACCTATCATTTACGCAGCATAGCTACGATGCATCGATTGCCTTCGAGCGTCAATGGGCAGAGTTGCCAGTGTGCAAGGCGGATGACCGATACATATATAATACGCACTACGGTCTAATGGGTTACAAGAGCAATGCACGTAACTATACTTACTGCTTTGATACCCAGAATCGTGCGTCGCTATGGGTGGCGTATCCACTACACTCGTGCTACACAATAGGTAGCGGTAATAGAAACAATAGTGACTTTGGCTACGACCCCGAAGTAGATACCAAGTATCAGGCTAATATGGGTGCTGGCTCATACAACGGTTGGTACGATCGTGGTCATCAGATTCCTGCGGCAGATAGAAAGTGCTCGCAGCAGATGATGGACCAGACCTTCTATGCAACGAATATGACCCCTCAGCAGGGAAATTTCAACCAGGGCAAGTGGGCTGTGTTGGAGGGTAATGTGAGAAATTGTATCTGTAAAGATACTCTCTTTGTGGTTACAGGTGCATATTTCGATGGCCCTCACCACTCGTCTATCGATTCATCAACAAGGGATAAGTCGGGTAATACTTGTCCAACGCCTACATACTATTATAAGGCGTTGCTCCGCACCAAGAGCGGTAATACTGGTAAGCTTATCTCTCAGTTTACTGATCCATCGCAGTTGATTGCAATCGCAGTTTGGTTGGAGCATATGGATAGTGATGATGACACCACAATTTCGGATGCAGAGTTTATCACCGTTGCCGAGCTTGAGGAGCGCACTGGTTTTGTCTTCTTCCCAATGTTGGATGATAGCATCGAGCAGCAGGTAAAGCAGACAAAGGATCTCTCGCAGTGGAAATTGAACTAATATAGAGCAAAGAGCAAATTACAACTAAAACAATATTAATATGAAGAAAACGGTGTTAATGCTATGTATGGCGCTATTTACTGTTGCCTCGCTATCGGCGCAGGATAAGCCATACTCGGTAGTATTCTACAATTTGGAGAATCTATTTGACATCTACAACGATCCTGAGACTCACGACGATGAGTTTACTCCTCAGGGCGTGAAGCAGTGGAATGAGACCCGCTATCAGAAAAAACTCTACAACATGGAGCGTGTCTTGTTCGATATTGCTGCTCAGCAGAAGGAGTATCCTATCGTTATCGGTGTTTCGGAGATTGAGAATCGTAGTGTTTTGGAGGATCTTATCTCTCAGCCAAAACTTAAAGGTGCCAACTATCGTATCTGTCACTACGACTCACCAGATGCTCGTGGTGTAGATGTTGCTTTCTTGTACCGTCCTGACGTCTTCAAGATTCAGGGCTCGGACAATATCAAGCTACATGTGGAGGGCTTGCCAAACTTCCGCACTCGTGACTTGGTTGTTATGTGGGGTACAATTGAGGATGAGCCATTCTACTTCCTCGTATCGCACTGGCCATCACGTCTTGGCGGTAAGGAGGCTTCGCAGTTCAAGCGTGATGCTTGTGCAAAGCAGATTCGCGAGATTAAGGACTCGCTACTTCGCGAGAACCCAGCTACAAAGGTTATTGTGATGGGTGACTTCAACGATGATGCTACCGATGATAGCATTGTAGAGGTTATGGGTGCTAAGGGTAAGGTTAAGGAGCTTGAGTCAGGCGACTTCTTCAACCCATACAACGAGATGCTTCGCGCAGGTCTTGGTACACTTGCATATCAGGATGAGTGGAACTTGTTTGATAACATCTGTGTGACCGAGAATTTGGTAAATGCAGAGCGTGGCAAGCTAAAGATTTTGAAGGGTAAGAAGTATTATGGTAATATCTTCACACGTCCATATATGCTTCAGCTCGAGGGTCAGTATAAGAACTACCCATTGCGTACCTTCGTGACGAATAATTTCCAGAATGGTTTTAGCGACCACTTCCCAGTCTACATTTATATAGGTAAGTAAAAGATGAAGGCTGTCTAACAAGGGAGGCTTCTATAGCTTTCGAGCTTAGGTTTTACTCTTGTTACCAGCTTTGTAATAGAAATATGTAATATATGAAGAAATTTTTACTCCTACTACTATCTGCTCTTATCACCGTAGGTGCATACGCACAGTCGGGTGGTATGAAGGGCCAGGTAGTTTCACGCGAAGGACGTGAGCCTATCAATGGAGCTACGATCACCATTGATCAGGTGTCGAGAAACATTAAGACAAACAGCCGAGGCTACTTCTATATCGACGGTCTCGCTCCAGGTCAGTATCTCCTAACATTTGAGGCTCCTGAGTTTGAGACTTTGGAGGTTATGGTACGTGTTAAGGAGCTTGTGCACGATATGCAAGCAGTGATTATGGTGCCAAGCAATATGGATGTGGTAGATAACTCTGCCTTTGCGGAGTATGATACCGATGTTGAGAGCTTCGGTGATAGCAAGGCCTTGCCACAGCTATCTGCATCGAAGGATTTGTTCAACAATATCGCATCATATCGCTTCTCGGAGATGCGCTTCAACGCTCGTGGTTACGATTCACAGTATCAGGATGTATACCTCAATGGTATCCGCTTCAACGACGCTCTTACAAGCTATGGCCCTTGGTCGTTGTGGAGCGGTCTTAACGATGCAACACGTAACCAGGAGACAACTTCAGGCTTGAAGATGTCGAACTATGGTCTAGGTGGTGTTGCGGGTACTACAAATATCAATGCTCGCGCTTCACAGCTTCGTAAGGGCTTCCGTTCGAGCGTTGTGAACTCAACACAGTTGTACCGCACTCGTATTATGCTTAGCTACGCATCGGGTATGATGGATAATGGTTGGTCATATGGCTTCTCGCTCTCTACTCGTCAGGGTGGTGCAGGCTATGTGGATGGTGTTTACTATAATGCATACGGTTACTTCTTCTCAGCAGAGAAGGTATTTAACTCACGCCACCGCCTATCGGCTACTATCCTTGCAGCTCCTACAATCCGTGGTGCTCAACAGGCATCTACACAGGAGGCTTACGACCTTTGGGGTGATAACTACTACAACCCTAATGTGGGTCTTCAGAATGGTGAGTTGCGTAACTCACGTGTACGCCGTATGCACGAGCCTATCGCGATGTTGAACTACAACTGGCAGATTACCGAGAACACTGCTCTCGCTGCTGCTACATCGCTCCGTTTCGGTTACAACGGCTACTCAGCACTTACTTGGCACAAGGGTGAGGATCCTCGTCCAGACTACTACCGTAAGTTACCTTCATACTATGGTGACCGCTACGAGCGTCGTGTGTTCCTAAACAACTTCGCTGAGGCTAATGGCTCATCTAAGTGGTTTACTGATACAGACCTCGATACCGACTGGCTTAAGTATCAGGAGTTTACCGAGGACTGGTCAGGTTATATCGACTTCGATGAGTTGGCGCGCTTGAATATGATGGGCGATGAGGATGCTCGTTATGGCGAGGGTCATCGTTCAGTATATATGATTGAGGAGCGTCGTACAGACCAGCTCGACTACAACCTTGCTGTACAGCTTACCCACAACTTCCGCAATGGCTCGAAGCTTACTGGTGGTGTTCGTGCTCGTATTAACCGTACTGAGTACTACAGCACAGTTAAGGACTTGCTTGGTGGTGACTATTGGGTAGATGTTGATAAGTTTGCAGAGCGCGACTTCGGCTCTGGTGTCAACGATCAGAACAATATGGCTTACTACAACGAGCACGGTCACGCTCAGGCTGTTAAGGTGGGCGATAAGTATAACTACGACTACTATGCTCACGTTCGTCAGGGTCAGCTATGGGGTATCTATGAGATTGCTCATGGTGGCTTGTATTTGAATTTGGGAGCAGAGGTCGGTTACTCATCTATGTGGCGCGAGGGCCTTTGGGAGAAGGGTCTTTATCAGAATGCAAATGCTGGTGGCGACCGTGGTAAGACCTCGTTGGGTGAGTCTGATAAGATTAACAACCTAACATATCGCTTCAAGGTTAACTCAGTATATAAGTTCTCTGGTGCTCACTCTATTGAGGCTAACGTATCTGCTATTCAGAATGCTCCAAACTTCAACAACGCCTTCGTATCGGCTCGTACTCGTAACCAGATCACTCCAGGTCTCTCGAGCGAGAAGATTTATGGTGTTGATGCGACTTATAACTTGCGCTTGCCTTGGATTAAGGCTCGCGTCTCTGCGTACTATACACAGATGCAGGATATCTCTAAGGTTATCTCGTTCTACGATGATACTCAGGGCTCGTTCACAAACTTTGCTATGTCGGGTATAGACAAACGTTATATGGGAGTTGAGCTTGGCTATAGCATTCCTATTGCATGGGGTCTCTCGTTGCAGGGAGCTGTGAGCCTTGGTGATTATATCTATACTTCAAATCCTCGTTTTACTCAGATGATTGACAACAACGCTGTAGATGTTGTGCATAGCGTTGTAGATTGGAAGGGTATGAAGGTTGAGAGCACACCTCAGACAGCTATCAACATTGGCTTCAACTTCCGTGGTGCTAACAACTGGTTTGCATCGTTGGATTTCAACTACTACGACCGTCTTTACCTCTCTATGAACCCAATGTACCGTACACAGTCATTGCGTGAGGAGTTCTTCAGAATCTACGGTTGGGATGGTCTTGAGACTGGTCGTCAGAAGGCTTATGTAATCGATATTATTGACCAAGTACGTGCTCAGGAGGAGTTGGGTAGCGCCTATACTCTAAGTGCAAGCATCGGTAAGAACTGGCGCATTGCATACAAGTATACGCTTGGTTTCAGCTTCCAGGTGAACAACATCCTTAACAACCAGACAATCCGTACTGGTGGTTACGAGCAGATGCGTCTGAACAAGATGAGTGATCCGATTATCTTCCCTGATCAGGAGGGCGAGATGAAGATCATCACTAAGCCAACGACTTACTCTCGTTTCGATTCTAAGTATTTCTATATGAACGGACTTAACTACTATTTGAATGTTTACTTCCGTTTCTAATGGCTAAAACGATTGTACTATGAAATTAAATAAACTTTTTGCAATTTTCGCTATCGCGTTAGCGGCTGTAGGTTGTATCGAGCAGGAGTTCACGTTGGTAGAGCCTGATAGTCCGTATAACGATGATAGCTTCAAGGAGATGTTCCCAGAGGCAGAGCAGATCTCTATCGCAGAGTTGAAGTATGCATATGGCGAAATCAGCGGTAAGGGTGAAAATGCTGCTTGGTCAAATACTGTTTTCAAGGTTATTGGCGAGGAGAAGTATAGCCACAAGTATGATGTTAAGACTCCTATTATCTTCGAGGGTAAGGATCTTTATATCAAGGGTAAGGTAATCTCTGACGATACTGAGGGTAATGTGTATAAGACTCTCTATATCCAGGACGAGACCTCTGGTATCGAGATTAAGTTGAATAACAACGTAGGTCTTAAGTATAAGAAGGGTACTTGGGTATATGTCCGTCTTACTGGTTTGTACCTTGGTAACTACCGAATGATGTTGTCGTTGGGTGGACCTCCATCAGAGTCTTACAACAAGGCTGGTGAGCACAAGTTCTACGCTAACTCAAACCTCGAGCTTCAGGATATTATCGACCAGCACGTCTTTGCTGGTGAGAGCACCGAGCTAACGGTAGGTAACTTCGTTAAGTGGCAGGATGCGCCTGAAAGCGTAGATATTATCACTGTGACACCTGATAACTACCTTGAGGTCTTCTCTCCATCTAAGGTTACTTTGGAGGGTAAGTTTACTAAGTCGTTCCAGATGAAGCAGCGCGAGTTGATGTATGGTCGCTTGATGCGCTTTGAGGATTTGGAGTGCCGCTATGCTGGTGTGCCTGCTCCTGAGTTCGACGAGAATGGCAATATCATTGGTACCTATACAAACCCTGGTTTGAAGAGTGGTGATTTCGAGAATATCTACCCAAGCTGGTTGTATTCTGACCCTCGTCCAACAGTCTCTAAGGGCTGGTATCGTTGGGCATTCAAGGAGGAGGTTACAGGTCGCAGCCTCTATGGCTCTGTATGCTTCACATACGACCCTGCGGCAACACTATGCTCTGCGCATGGTCTCTATACACTCCGTACAAGTGGTTATTCGCGTTTTGCGCGTCAGCCTATTTGCAAGGATGGCGAGAAGGCTACTATTACAGCTATCTATGGTATATACTCTAAGAATACTAAATATACCGCTGATGCTAACGACTATGCTTCGTATCAGCTAACTATCAGCTCTATCAACGATATCGAGTTTGAGAATGGCAAGGATGCGTTGCTTACAGAGGAGCAGGTAGAGTTCCTTACAACTCAGGATATGAAGACCGTACCTTGGATTGATGAGGAGGTCGGCGATGATGCTTATTAGTCGAAAATAACATATTTCTTAGAAAGGGTTGTCTAATCGTGAGGTTGGGCAACCTTTTCTTTTGTTATTGTCCTAAGTTTTATTGCTTTGCTTTGTGGTTTTGAGATTTTTTTCGTACCTTTGGTACGATTATACACTAACGAATATGAATTGTAAAACTATAACAGAGAGATTAAAGCGCGTGGCGGCTATCGTAGATGGCTGGAAGGCGGAGAATGATATACCTCAGATTGAGCGTGATATTGCTCTTGGCGAGCTTAGAGATATCTATAATGCACTCCTTGTGGTCGATACTGAGGCTATCGATGCAGTGAGTGAGGTTGAGGATACTGAGTCTTTGGAGCAGGAGATCGAGGTGGAGGTTGTTTTTGAGACTCCAACCTTTGAGGATGTACCTGAGGAGGAGAATGAACCTGCGGAGGAGAATGAACCTGCGGAGGAGAGAGAACCAGTGGAGGAGCCTATTCAAGAGTCATCACCTACTGAAGATGTGGCATCTATCGAGTCGTTCTACAACGCTTTAGATATAGATGCCCTGCTTGGACTTACTGATGAGCCAGCTCCAGAGCAAACGGAGGTAAAGGAGGAGGTTGCAGTAGAGTCACAGCCAGAGGTTGTAGCAGAGTCTGCTGTTGAGCCTATCGTCGAGTCTGCTGTTGAGCCTATCGTTGAAACTGTTGTTGAGCCAAACGTTGAGTCTGCTGTTGAGCCTATCGTTGAAACTGTTGTTGAGCCAAACGTTGAGTCTGCTGTTGAGCCTATCGTTGAAACTGTTGTTGAACCAATTGTAGAACCTGTAGTTGAACCTATTGTTGAGGCAAAGCCTATTGGTGCTGGTCTATTTGACCTAAATGATATCCCAGTGCGTTCGAAGTCTCGTCGTAAGATGATTTCGCTCTATAGTGACAACCCTCTTCCTGTGCAGACTCCAGCTGAGCCAGCAAAGGTGGAGCGTGAGGTGGTGACGGTGGAGCGTGAGCCAGTTGTGGAGGTGATTCCTGCAGAGGAGCGCGTATCTGTTGTTGAGCCTATTGTTTCTCAGCCACAGCGTTTGGGTGAGTCGTTTGGTGAGGTTAAGACCTTAGCAGACAAGATGGCTAAGGATGGTAATCCTACAACGCCATTTAACCGTATTACGGAGCTTCGTCAGGCGATTGGTCTTAACGATAGATTCTTGATGATACGCGACCTTTTTGGTGGCGATGCAGCGCGCTATGAGGCTACAATCGATACTTTGGATGAATTCGAGGATCTCGATGAGTGTATCATCTACATCGTGGAGAATTTCCGTTGGAATCCCGACTTGGAGGCTGCAAAGCTCCTTGTCTCGCTTATAGAGCGTAAGTTAGCTTAAATCGCATTATCATGGCAAAACTATATATCGTACCAACACCTATTGGTAACCTTGAAGATATAACCCTTAGAGCAATTAATGTACTTAAGGAGGTAGATTTTATCCTCGCGGAGGATACTCGTACCACATCGCACCTATTGCGTCACCTCGGCATTGAAAAACCTATGCACTCGCACCATAAGTTCAACGAGCACGCCACTGTGGGTCGTGTTGCGGAGTCTATCGCTGCGGGTAAGGATGTGGCGTTGGTCTCGGATGCGGGTACGCCAGGTATCTCGGACCCAGGCTTTTTGCTCGTCCGCAAGTGCGTGGAGGAGGGTCTTGATATCGAGACCCTTCCAGGTGCTACGGCGCTAATACCTGCCCTTGTGCAGAGCGGCTTCCCATGTGATCGCTTCTGTTTTGAGGGCTTCCTACCTCAGAAGAAGGGGCGTATGAAGCGCTTGCAGGAGCTTGCGACAGAGAGTCGTACTGTTATTTTCTACGAGTCGCCTTATCGTGTGGTTAAGTGCTTGGAGCAGATTTCGGAGACCTTTGGTGCGGAGCGTCGTGTGGCGGTGGTAAGAGAGATTACCAAGAAGTTTGAGGAGACGGTGCGTGGCTCGGTTGCAGAGGCTATCGCACACTTTAAGGAGCACGAGCCTAAGGGTGAATTTGTGATTGTTGTCGAGGGCTACGACGCTAAGCGTAGCGTGGAGAGCGACGACGAGGAGTAGCAATATGGCAAAGCTAAGCGTAGTAATACTTAACTGGAATGGGCGCAAGCACTTGGAACGTTATCTTCCAAGTGTTATGGAGCACACCGTGGGCGAGGGTGTCGAGGTTGTGGTGGCTGATAATGGCTCTACCGATGACTCGCTCTTGTGGCTTAGGATGAAGTATCCTGAGTTGCGTGTGGTGCGCCTTGAACAGAACTACGGTTTTGCTGAAGGGTATAACTGCGCATTAAAGGAGGTGGAGGCAGAGTATTACCTGCTTCTAAACTCCGATGTTGAGGTTACGGAGGGGTGGTGGCAGCCTTTGGTGGAGGTGCTCGATAACAACCCCGATGTAGCGGTTGCAGCGCCTAAATTGTTGTCCGACACCGAGCGTGATAAGTTCGAGTATGCTGGTGCTGCGGGAGGCTTTATCGATTACTTAGGCTACCCATTCTGCCGTGGTAGAATACTCTCGAAGGTGGAGTCGGACCGCGGGCAGTATGACGATTGTCGAGATATATTTTGGGCTTCGGGTGCGGCTATGTGTTGCCGTAGTGAGGTCTATCATCAGTTAGGTGGCTTCGATGCCGATTTCTTTGCCCACATGGAAGAGATTGACCTCCAGTGGCGTATGCAACTTAGTGGTTGGCGCATAGTGGTTGAGCCGCGCTCGAAGGTATATCACCTTGGTGGTGGCACGTTGCCAGCATCACCACGTAAGGTCTTTCTAAACCATAGAAATAACCTCGCTATGCTCTATAAGTGCTCTACACCGTTGCAGCGCGCTGTGGTGGCTGTAGTACGACCATTTACCGATATGGCTGAGGCCTTTGCCTATCTGCTTACACTCAGACCTCGTATGGCGTGGAGTGTAGCACAGGCGTGGTGGGAGTTTATAAAGTGGCATAAGATGCTATCGGCAAAGCGCAAGGCGGTGGTGCGCAAGGCAAAGGTGCGAGGCATATACCACGGCTCGATAGTTTTGCGTTATATATTTGGTGGTCGCCAATTTAAGAATATGATGT
>JAEIGA010006583.1_pt1 | contig 17703 bp, 27 predicted proteins | sample 9270691 | NCBI WGS metagenome assembly JAEIGA01 (sample SAMN17057246, study PRJNA624740) | gut metagenome | biome: biome; isolation source: fecal sample | host: Bos grunniens | place: China: Xizang | collected 2019 | reverse complement strand
TCGGGCCGCCGAAAGGGAAGTGCGATTTTTTTGAAGGGGGGTCAGTCCCAGCGTTCCTCCGTCAGCGGCGTAGCCGCTGCAGCATCGACTGTTCGCAATCTTTCAGGATGTTCCAGCTCGTGACAGGCCCTGCACAGGGATATCAGCTGACGCTCGCCGGTGTCCGGATCGTAAATCGACATAGCCAGTTCGGGCCGTTCTTGTAGATGCTTGACGTGGTGAACAATTTCTGCAGGGGAGTATTTCCCTTGGGCTTTGCATCGCTGGCATTCGTTTCTGTCGAGCTTGCGTACATAAGCGGAGAGGCGCCTCCAGGATCTCCAGCTATAGAAGCGATCACCGTTCCCAGCATCAATGAGACCGCGCAAATAATTCACCTGTCGTTCTTTCATTGTCCCTGGTGCTCTGTGACGAGATAGCCTAAGCCTCGAGCGACATGACGGGCAAAGGCGCCGTTCCAGCGCTGGGCCGTTTTATAATCCACGTGGGCCCTCAGGGCCGCGTCCTGCAGGCGGTACCTGCGCCAGTAGTAATCCCGCAGCAGGGACATGTGGTCGGCGCCGTCACGGCCGATCTCCGTTGCTTCGATGGCAAGGCGCACGGCCTCCAGGATCTTCTCCTCTGCCGGCGGCAGCTCGGCGATCGCCAGCGCCTCCACAGTGCGTCCGTTCCCGCCGCCACCCGGCAGGGCGTAGAGGTCGTGGAGCTCTCCGTTCTGAGCGCGGACGCTCTTGACGGCCTTCGTGACCTGCGCGGACTGCAGCTCTGCCTTCTTCGCCTCTATGGCGGGATATTGTCTGATTGCAGAGCGGACGGAGGCCCACCACCAGTATCTCGGTTTGCTCATGAGGTGTGCCCTCCCTTCCCTTTCGTCCTCCGCTTAGGCGGAACTGTGCCCGGCTCCGGCACGTACCTGGCGTACTGCATGGATCGCCGGTCGGAGTCTCCGCCCTGCCATTCCTCGCGCCGGTAGCCCTTCGGCGTCGGAAAGTCTTCCGATGGGCTTTCGCTCGTTACGTATTCCTCCGGCTCGATCTGTTCCAGGTTGCGGCTGCAGGTGTATTTCTTCCGGTTCTTTCTCTCTCTGGCCTGCCGCAGTAAATAGGCGGCCAGCTTGTTATAGCTCCCGCCGCGCAGGAACTCATAGAGGACGATCCCCTTCCCCCAGATCTCCTCCAGACTCAGGCCGCCCAGCGTCAACTTCTTGTTCTCGACTTTTGCCCCGTCTCCAGAGAGGACCATGTGGATATGCACGCGGGTGTCCTCGCCGGTTGTTCCGTCCATGTCGCTTGTCAGCTTAACATAGCGGAGATCCTGTCCGGCTTCTTTTCGCAAACGGCGGATAAACGCCTCCGCCTCCTTGTTTGCTTCATTCCAGATCGCGTCCTGCTTTATCTCCTTCTTCTCCTTCGCCCCCTTGGCCAGCTTCCCGTAGGCTGTCGACCGGAGGGCGCGGAAGGATCTGTTGTCGAAGGTCAGCTCGATTGCGAGATCTCCCTGAGAAAAGTTGTGATTGAGGATCCGTCCCAAAACGTGGACGGCGCGGTTCTTGTTGGCCTCCTGCTTTCTGGGAGAAGAGGCTTTCTTTTTCCCGGTCCTCGGCTGCGCTGTATCGCCCACGTAAAAACGTGTGCGCTCCACCACGCCGTTCCTGGCCCGATAGATCCGCTCCATGATTTTCATACTCCTCTCTCCTTTTCTGCCTGGTCCCATGACGGAAACTTAGCACCTCAACAAGCCCGGAAAAGAACGCGTGCGCGCGCGTATTATATATGGTGGGGTTCTCCCCCACCCACGCCCGCGCCGGCGTCCTTTTCCAGATTCTTATTGAGATTTCAAGCTGCAATTCTTCGCTCGTCAGAGGGCCGCACCGTGCGACCCTCTGACCAACGCCCCGCCGGTCACCCCGTCGGGGATTGGTCGTCTTTGATTCAGCCCAGGATCTTCTTCATTCCTGTACCGCCTCCTCGCCGACGCTCTGCATGGCCGTCTTGAGTAGAGCGCGCACGGCCCGCTTGGCGCCGGCCTGCTTGTCCTCCGGCAGCTGGTCGATGAAGGCGATCAGCCGAAGGAGCTCCTGCTGCACGTCCCCGAAGCGGTCCCCGAAGATCGCCACGTTGGGCGCCGCGAGCTTCAGCTCCTTCTCCAGCCGCTCGGCCTCCTGGCGAGCCCTTGAGGCCTCCTGCTCCGCCTTGACATACTTCGCCCTGGCCTTGTCCAGGTCCTCATAGTCGGCCTTGTGACGCTTCTCTGCGGCCTCCTCGGCCTCCTTGCGCAGCATGTCCAGTACGTCCTTCGGGACCTTCGGATTCTTCACGGCCTCGTTCAGCTTCTTCAGGGTGTCGGTCTCCGACCTCTTGGCCGCTTCGAGGGCGGCCTTTGCCTTCTCCAGTTCGTCTGCCGCTTTCCTGGCCGAGGCCTGGGCCGTGTCCCGTTCTTTCTGCGCACTGATCAGCTGATCCTGCATCTTGTCCCGCTCGATCTTGAGCGCGTTCGCGCGCTGGAACTCCTGATCCTCTCCGGCCTCGGCCTTGTCCCGATCCTCGATCGCGGCCCGGACCTTGTCCTTCATGCTTTGAAGCTCGATCCCCTGGTCGCGGATCTCGTTCAGCGCGTCGTCCAGCCTGCCGGCGAGCTCTTCCCTCGTCGGCTCGTCCGCCTCCTGTAGCGGCGCACAGTGTGCGCCACCGTCACCCCGCCGCCGCAGCTCCTCCTGGAGTTCTCGCGTGGACATGGAGGCGAGGTCGTGTGTCTCGACGAACTCCTCCCGCGCCTCCTCGGAGGGCAGGGCCAGCAGGGCCAGGGCCTGGGTATAGCTCAAATCTGCAAACGCTTGGGATTTTACCGCGGCCCCTGTCAGGGTCATCTGGTCCGCTCCGTAGGCCTCGAAGAGCCGCATGTGGTTGTTCGCGGTGCTCTGGGAGAAGCCCAACTCCTCCCGGAGGTAGGTCCCCCACTCTCCGTGGGACACCATGGACTTCGCCTCCACCAGGCGCCGTCCGATCTCGATGCAATAGGAGAGCACGGCCCGCCTTGCCGCGTCCTGGTACGCCCGGATCTCCGCGGTCACCGTGGCAAGGCTTCTTTGCCCGCTCATGGGTACGTTGATGATCTCGCTCATCATCCAGCCTTCCTTTCGTCAGCAGCGCGCATGTGCGCTCCGTGTGTTTCTGTGGATTTCATTTCCCGGATATGCTCCAGCCATTTCTTTTCAAAGGCCGAAACCTCCGGCGTCCTGGCGCAGTTGCTTCTTCCCCGGTTCTGGATCACGGACAGTCTCTTCACGTCCAGCTCCAGGGTAAAGTACGGGCAGTCCGGTCTGTCCTCCTGCCGGATAAAGAAGATACAGTCCTCCCCCTTGGCGTGGGTCTCGGCATAGCGGGCCACGCAGTGGCACAGGGTCTTCCCTTCTGTAATCAGCTCGTTCTCGTCCCGGCAGGGCCGGATTGTCAGTCCGTCGGCAGACCAGGCAAGGCTCCGCAGCTGCTCATAGACGCGCTGGAAGCCGGCCCGCAGCAGCTCCTGCTGCTTGAACTTCTGCCGCATCAGCGCGGCGTCGTGGCTGGCGATCAGATGCTGCGGCCACTTGACCGCGGGATCCTTCAGGTCCTCGCCCAGCTTCTCGGCCATCTTCCAGTAGTCCTTCAGCGTAGAGTAGGCGATCCGCTCCTTCTCCCGCGGATATTTCCCGATCTGTTTTCCGATATAGCGGATGACCTTCAGCACCTGCTCCCCGTCCTCGGCCACCAGGCGCGCGCCTTCGCAGCCGAAGGTCTTGCAGGCCTTGTATTCCTCGTCGGTCCGCAGGGCCTGGCCGTGCTCGCGCAGGCTGATCACCATCCGCAGGCCGTTGAGGTCCAGCTTGTTCCGAACGACGGCCCTGAACTCGTCCTTCGTAAGTCGGAGCATCTGCGCGGGCCGCCGCTGTTTCCAGTCGACGTCGAGGATCCGGCTCACGGAACAGTTGTCCTTGCTTCCGTAGTAATACTGCGTTGTCGCACGGTCCAGCATGTCGTTGAACAACCTCCCCGCCCCCTGCATGATCAGATTCTCGACGTTCGGGTGCCGTACCCAGCAGGACAGATAGGTGATCGGCCGGCTGTCCCCGCTTGCCCGAAGGTAGCGGTCCAGCTTGCAGTTCTCGGCGGTCGTGCCGATCAGCAGCTGCTTGTTCCAGGGATATATGAGCTTTGTGATCCCCCACTCGTCGCTGAATCGCTTGATCTGGTGCCACTTGGAAAGGAAGATAACCGTGCTGATGTACTTCTCGTAGCCCTTTAGGCGGACGATCTTCTTCCGGTCCACGACGTAGGCCTCATAGGGCCGGATCTCCGCACAGGTCTGATACTCCCGCCGAGCCGCGCCGGGCTTCGGAACCGTGCAGGCCCGCACGCTGCGGCATACGCTCCACCCGGTCAGCACGAGCTTGTCCTCCACCCGGTCCACCGTCATCGGCCAGGCCTCGCCGAGGTAGTACTCGGATCGGAAGCCGCCGCAGTGCTGGGCTCTGACCTTCGCCCCGCAGTGAGGGCAGACGGTCTCCTTGCCGCTGTACAGGACCTCCGGCGCCTTCCCCGAGTCTTCCCAGTCCCGCAGGAAGCCGAACGGCGCGCAGCTGAGGCCGTTATGACAGCACTCGACGACGACGTAAACGCCGTAGGTGGTCTCCTCGCAGGCGGAGCACCAGAGCTTGGCGGTCCTGTACCGCTCTCCGGTCATAGCGTCCCGCGCCCAGTCGGCCTTGTAGACCAGGATGTTCCTCGTCATCTCCTTGGCGTGCTCCATCGTCCAGTCCAGGAGGCCTTCCGGCGGCGTAAACGGCACCAGGGTCGTGTAATCTTTTGTCTCCATCCCGGCCACCTCAGAAGAAGTCCGCCAGATCGATGATCTTGCCGCCGGCGGCGTCCGTTTCCCCTGTTCTGTCATTGCGAGGGCCGGAGGCCCGCGGCAATCTCCCGACGCTTGCCGCCGCGGCTTCCTTCCCCGGCCCCCTGGTCCGCTCCGGCAGCCCGTAGAACTTTCGCAGGATGTCCTCAGCCTCCCAGGGCGGCACGGCGACGCCGCCCCCGCCCCGCATGTTCTTGCGGATCTCGTCGGCCCTGGCCCTGATCTTCTTCTCCGCGTCGGCGAGGCCCATTCCCTTTTTCTGAAGGTCCTGCTCCAGAAGCTCGGCGGAGGCAGGCTCCGCGAAGACAATCTCCTTCAGCTGCTCGCCCACCATGCGCGCAGGGGAATACTCGACGTATTCGCACTGCTTCTTTTCAATGAGCGCGACCACCCGCGCCTGGATCTCGTTCATCCCACGCCCTCCCCTCTCCAGGGAAATCCGTCCAGGCGTTCCATGCCGCCGTCGTTCTCCCCCCGCTCGCAGGCGATCACCGCGGCCAGGGAATGCTCGTCCAGCCCGCAAAGGAAGATGGCGTCCGGCGTCTCCTCCCCGTCCGCGCAGCACATGGCCGTGTTCCAAAAGTCCGGGTCCACGATCTGCAGCCTCTCAGGATCAATCAGAAGAACGCGCATGCTCTGCGTCTCCTGCCAGATCTGGAAGCCGTCAGCCCAGAGCCTGGTCACGCGTACCGGCGTCCGCGCCTGCCTGGCCTCTTCTCTCAGCTTTTCCCAAGCCAGGATCTCCTCGTCGAACGAGACCGTCTGCGCGATCAGACCCTTTTTGCAGAAATAGGCGTCGCGGTCACCCGGGATCACGCCGATATGCTCGACGATCTTTCCCAGCACCTCCCGCGGAAGCAGGTCCTGGCCGATCTCGAAGGCCCAGGTGCCGGTCTGAACCGATACAAGGCCGCCGTTCAGCAGGACCTTGTATCCGTTGCCCTTGAAGGCGGCCCGCAGCGCCGCAGCGCACTGTTTTTCATTCAACATCAGGTAATAACCTCCTTATCACCAGGAAGGGAAGTATGCGGATCTTCCTGCCTGGCTTGTTTCACCCGCTCTATGAAGCCCTTGATGCAGGCGACACGGCGAGCAGCAGCGGGCCGGAATTCTCCCGGAACTTTCTCCATCTTCCCGAACTTGGTGCCAGTGGGATGAATCTGCTTCGGATAACGCTTGCAGAGACCCATCCTTCCGTCGCTCTGCTCCCAAAACGCACACTCCTCACAGTGCCGAACGATGCGGAGCGGAGATGGCGGCAGATCTTCGGCATTCTGATAATCCAGTATCCTCGCCGGAGGCCGCTTTCTCCATGAGTTACGCGCTTTTTCTGAGATATTCTTTCTCAGATTGCCCAAAAGGTTTTCGAGCTCATCCAGGCCGTCGCAGCCGGCAAGTTGACAAAGATCTTCATAGATACAAAGAGCTTCCATGGCATCAACAAGATTTGCACCCGGATTCAAGGATACGCCGGTCGCATTTCGATAAGTAAATCGGTTCAATATGCGTCCTCCATGATAGCCTGGTGCGCCTCCGCTGCCGCTTCGAGGTCATATAGGGACATTGCCTCCTGCATGACCTCGAGAACACGGACAGCGTCTGCCGGCGGGAGTCCAGCCCCGCGCATACCCATGACGGCATATCCCAGGCAGGCGCCTTCTGACCAAGGTTTTTCAACCATCTGCTGCTGACTCTTTCCGCGGTTGTACAGACTCTTTTTGTTCATCTCAGGCTTCCGGTAGAGATCCAGAACCTCGCAGACTGCACGATAGCCATGCTCTAAGGCTACGACGTACTCCTCCAGATTTAAAAAGGATCGTCCCGCATACAGTGACAATCCTTTTTCTTCTGGAGCCGGCAGCCTCAGGTCTCCTTGGCGAAGTGCCGCGATCTGTCGTTCATACTCGAAACAACCCATTTGTAGATCTCCTCTTTCGTGTTTATTTTTGATATACATACCGGCTGGAAACCGGCGTCCATCCCGTGCAAATCAATTCGTCTTCATTGCAGTCGAGCCGATCGGCGGCGGCTCGTCTGGCCATGCTTTCGAGGTGAGCCCGCTCTGATATCGTTCCTGTCGGTCCTTTGAAGTGGAACCACTTCTGCCCGAAGCTGCTGCTTCCTGTTTTGTAATAAACGCTGGCGTAAGCCATTCGCTCCGCCTCCTTTCTTTGATACCAGGGCGGGCAGCGTACCGTCCGCCCCGGCCCCGTCTTTCCGAGGTGCCAGCTTCTCACTTCCGGACGACTTCCCGGTCGAACTTTTTGACAGAGTTATTTCCTCCGGCCGGATCTTCCCCGACCCGCGATCTGAAGGCAACACTGGCCATTTACGGCCGTGCTCGCGGCTTGTCCATACAGTTAGACACAAAGGAGGTATCATGCGCGCCGGCCATGGGAAACGGTCTGCCCTTGCCCACAGACCGCGGCCGGCATGGTAGACGCGGCCGGACTCGAACCGGCGTTTACATGCCCGCCCATGCTGCATAGGCCCACCATGCTGCGCGTCCATATATCCGGGCGGCCGTACCGAGCCGCCCGGGCCGTCTCTCCGGCTGTCTGCGGGCTCCGCCCCCGCTCCCCGATCCGCGGCACACGTCCGGTCGGCCAATGAACAAAGCCGCCGGACGCTCAGGGCCTGGCGTCCGCTCGAAAGGATCCTCGCGGCGGTGAAGGAAAAACCCGAACCCGAAGCCGCCCGAGGTGGTGACGGGAGGAGGCCTCGAACCTCCGTCCCGCGGGATCATCGCTCCGTGCGCGTACCCTGTTACGCACGACAGGGAAAATTGCTTCCCGGCTCCCCCGCGAATGCTGCCGTGTTTTCCTGCACCATCCCGTCATTTCATTCTGAACGAAGTGAGAAGAATCCGTCTCCATCGTCTCCTGTGTCCTGCTCTCAGATTCCTTTTAGCCAGGCAATCAGCCCCAGCTTCCCGCCGTCGCGGCGGTACCAGATCCAGGCCGCCGTCTCCAGGGCCAGCAGCCCGCCGGCGGCGATCAGACCGAAGATCCCGAGGATCACCCCCGCGATCTGTACAGCTTCTTGTATGCTCATAGCGTCTCCTCCTCTGTGTCAGCCGGAGCTCCCGGCCCGTCTTTTACCATTTCTGCCAGCCTGGCCCTGTCCTCCGGCCGCATGCCGAACTTCGGCGCGGTGGAGATCTCCGTGAAGGCGCAGCCCCAGTTGACGGCCGCGGCGCAGAGCGCCATCGTCCGCCAGCAGCCGCAGAAGAACGCGGACTCCTCGACCGGTACGACGGTCTCCTGCCGTCTCCCCTGCCGGAATACCGAGACCAGGACGTCAACCGTCTGCATACGGATCCCTCCCGAAGCGCTCGGCCCAGACCTCCGGCGTGACTCCCTCGACGGCGCCCCGCTCCATGGCCCGGACGGCGATCCGGCCGGCGAGCCGCTGCGCGTATCGGCGATTGGCGCGGATCTGCGCCTGTGAAAGCTGCTGCAGGACGTCGTCGGCAATATGGACCGTGGCTCCGGTCGTTTGAATGGTCTGCACGATCACACGATCCCCTCCTCCGTCCATCTTATGCGGCGGCAAATCTGCAGGCGCTTGGCGTTTTGGTTCTCAAACAATTGCCCCTTCAAATACTTTTGCAGGGGTGATATTCAGGACAAAACAAAAAACCGGAATGTCCTCAGGAGTCAGTCTTTTACGAAGGCAAAGGATGTCGTTCAGCTGTCTGGGAGTCATTCCGGCACGTTCAGCGACGACTTTCTGCTTGTAGCCGCTTTCATCGATAGCCGTTCTTAAATTTGATATGATTTTCTTGTAGGTTTCGGTTTCCATGATTTTCACCTCCTCGAAAGTCCAAGAATCTTGTACCTAAAGACACCATAGCACAAGATTCTCGATATGTCAAGATATAAAACACAAGATTCTTGTACTTTCTTCTTGACATATCGCTCATTCCTTGGTATCTTTATTTATAGAGATTTTTGTCTTGAATGGTGGTGAACATATGGACATCGGTGCAAGAATAAGAGAGGCGCGGCTTGCTATGAACATGACGCAGGAAGACCTCGCAAAACGGATAGGTGCATCAAAAAACGCCATTTCAAACTATGAGAACGGCGTTAGTACTCCAAAACTCGAGCTGCTTTGTGCTATTATGAAGCATCTTAATGTTGATGCAAATTACCTCTATGGATTCAATAAAGGCGAAGACTCCATTCGGTTGTCTTCACACGAGCGTGAAGTCATTGTTGAATATCGGAAACTCTCTCAGGTAGAAAAAAAGCGCTTCGATATGATGCTCGGTCTTGATTCTTCCTCGGATGATCAGCGCAAAAAAGCCTAAAGCTCTTTTATTCGGATTTTACGGTAGATTGAAAAGGAGAATCACTATGAAAAAACTTGTTGTGTTCGTGCTTCTATTACAAATGTCCTTCTTGTTCTCATCTTGTGTTCATTCTCATACATGGGAAGAAGCAACGTGCATTAAGCCGAGGACTTGTTCAATTTGCGGAAAAGCAGAAGGTCAACCTCTCGGGCACGATTGGAAAAGCGCAACTTGTACCTCTCCAAAGACGTGCTCCCGCTGCGGATTAACTGAAGGAAATACAATTTCTCATGATTGGGAAGAATCCGAAATTATCCCTCCTACATGTGATAATTCAGGATATTCCATTCTTGTCTGCTCATTATGCGGTGAAACAAAAAAGGCGAATCAAACTGGTCGGCTTGGTCATGAATGGGCCTTTGCAACTTGTACCTCTCCAAAGACGTGCTCTCGATGCGGTACAACTGCAGGTTCTCCTTTAGGTCATCAAGAAACAAGCGATTCATGTACTAATGAATGGACCTGCTCGAGATGCGGAGAAACTTTTTCTGCATTAGGGCACGATTGGAAGGACGCGACCTGTACCGCTCCCAGGACATGCTCCCGCTGCGGGGCCGTTGATGGCGCCGCCCTTGGTCATAGGGCCTCTTCACCCGTCACAGAGAACAAGAAGACGGCTACTTGCACAGAAGCAGGGCAATATGATGAAGTGATCTATTGCTCTGTTTGCCGCGAAGAGCTTTCTCGAGAAACAAAAACAGAAAATGCGCTCGGGCATACTGTGACCAGCGGTGTTTGTTCTCGCTGCGGCCTTGAAGTCTACGAGCCTATCGTTGGTCGCGGAGACGACGTCATATCCGGCGTTTCTGTTGGCGACGGCCTATATCGGGCTCATATCACAAATAGCGGAAGTCATAATTTTATAGTTTGGATCCACGACAAGTATGAAGACCGTGATCTTGCTGTCAATACAATCGGAAATTATGACGGTTATTGCTATCTGGAGGGAGCTTCTCCTTTCATCTTTGAAATCGAATCTCATGGTAACTGGACCGTGACCGTGGAGAAGATTGCAACAACAACAAAAACCTCATTCCATGGTACAGGTGATTATGTTACCGATATGTTTTCCGCTGAAAGTGGAACTTGGCATATTACGTATAATGGATCTCATAATTTTGTAGTCTGGCTTTTGACTACTGACGGCCGGCGTCTGATCGTTAATGAAATAGGTGCTTATGACGGAAAGAAGCTGCTATCTATTCCCTCTGGAAGCAATGCCGTTTTGATTGTCGAGGCTTCCGGGGAATGGAGCATAGAGCCCTCCAATTAAGAAAGGGTGTACGCGAATGGACGTTTTCTCCCCTGAGAAAAAACTGTATAATCATGTAGCGATCTACCTTCGCAAAAGCCGAAAGGACCTGGAGCTCGAGGCCGTCGGCGGCGAGGACACCCTGGAGCGGCACCGCCGGGTCCTGCTGGAGCTCGCCCGGCAGTATCAGCTGACCGTCACGAAGATCTATCAGGAGGTCGTCTCCGGCGACACCATCGAAGGCAGGCCGCAAATGCGGCAGCTCCTGCGGGACGTGGAGGCCGGTGCCTATGACGCGGTCATCTGTCACGACATCGACCGCCTCGGCCGCGGCGGTATGCGCGATCAGGGCCAGATCCTCGAGACCTTCAAGTGGTCCCACACGGCGATCATCACGCCGGACAAGGTTTACAATCTCGACGCCGAGTTCGACGAGGAGGCCGTGGAGTTCAAGACCTTGTCTGCCCGGTATGAATACCGGATGATAAAAAAAAGACTCGCACGGGGCCGCGAGGCCTCCGTGCGAGAGGGAAAGTTTATCGGGAACAGGGCGCCGTTCGGCTATGAACGGTACAAGCTGCAGGGACAGAAGGGATGGAGCCTTCGGCCGACGGAGCCGGCGGCGTCTGTCGTCCGGGATATATACCGCTGGTTCCTCGGAGAGGACGGACCGCGGATCGGCGTCTCTCTGATCGTCCGCCGCCTCAATGAGCGCGGGATCCCGGGGCCCGCCGGGAAGGATTGGCTGAACTGCACCGTGCGCGAGATCCTTTCAAACCCCGTGTACGCCGGATTTATCCGCTTTCGCAGCCGGCCGGCTCAGAAGGCCATGGAGGACGGGCAGCTCGTGGCGCATCGGCCGCGGGCCGAAGCCCCGCAGCTGTTCAAAGGGCTTCACGAGCCCCTGATCTCTCAGGCCCAGCTCGACAAGGCCGCCGATCTTCTGGCAAATAACAAAGGCCGCCCCGGGCCGAAGCAGGTCGGCATGAAAAACCCGCTCTCCGGCCTGGTGATCTGTGATCAGTGCGGCCGGGCCATGGTGCGCAGGCCCTACGGCAGCGGCTACCCCGACGGGCTCATCTGTTCCTATACCTCCTGCTCCTGCGTCAGCTCCACCCTGGAGACCGTGGAGGCCGCGATCCTTGACGGTCTGCGGAGCTGGGTCATTTCGCTTGACGTCAGCCTCGAGAACGGCCCAGGAAGGGAGAGCGCGGAGGACGACCTCCGGGACGTCCGGGACGCTTTGCGCAGAGCGCAGGAAGAGGAGGCACGCCTGCGCGGCCAAAGAGTGCGAGCCTATGATCTGGTGGAGCAGGGCGTCTATTCTCCGGAGATCTTCACGCAGCGCATGTCCGCCCTGGCCGACGCTCTGACCGCGACCGCTGCGGAGATCGACCGCCTGACGCAGGAGGCCGAACGCATCGAGGCCGCCGCCGCGGCAAAGGAACAGCTGCTCCCGAACGTCCGCCGCGTCCTCGACGTCTATGAGCTCGCCGAGACGCCGGAGGAGAAAAACGCCCTCTTGCGCTCCGTCCTGTCGAAGGTCAGCTACCACAAGACCCGCCGCGAGCGCTGGGCCGGCGGCTCTGACCTCGCCCTGACCCTCTACCCCGTCATCCCTTCCGAATAGCCCTTTTTTCTTCTGATCTCACAGATATATTTTTGGTTCCGGTTCGTCTGTACCGAAAAATTATCTGTCAAAACGGGAAAAGGACCAGGCGGAGCGATTGCTCCACCTGGTCCTTTTGCTTTCTTCTGCTTCTCACTCACTCCACGCGAGTCCCAGCTTTTTGAAGAGCCACTTCGCGAATGCACGCAGAGTCACCCAGAGCTGCGCCCTTGTGACCACGCCCAGGGGGCTGAGGTGGGTCTCGTCGGTGCCCTTGGCGATGCCGGTCTGATACGCCCAATGCGCTGCCTCGGTGTACCACTTGTCCTCCGGAACGTCCGTGAAAGGCCAGTCCTGTGCGGGCTCCGGCTGCTGGGTAACGGTGTAGTCGACCCAGGGCAGCTTCCCGTGCTTGGTCCACGTCCGGACGTTGTAGCCGGCCACGCCGCCGAGGTTGCCGACGGCGGTGATCTGGACCCGATCGTACCAGGCCGGGGTGCATTCCACGGCCAGCATGTCGCCGACGTAGATGCCGATGTGGCCCTTTTTCCAGACCGCCTCGCCGGGCACGATGCCGGCAAAGTTCTTGGAGACATCGGAGCAGGCACCGATCATCGAATCGGCGTTGATGTCCGGCACGTCGTGGGCCTGATAGGTGGCCCCGCCGTAAACGGCGTTGGTGTCTCCCTGCCATCCCCAGAGCAATCCCTTAATAAGGCCAACGCAGTCAAAGAACCAGGTGCCGTCTGCAGCCGCCAGGATCTTGGCCTTGTTGGCAGGCCGGAGGTTGTACTCATGTGCATTGGAGGCGGTGTACCGTGCCCGCGACCGATCCGACGCCGGGGCCCCGAAGGCCCCCATCACGTAGAGGCTGGGCCGATTGAGCGCGATGTCCTTTGCCTTGGCAACCAGCTCCGCCGCCGTCATGATCTTACTCATGGCCGTTGTCCTCCTTATCGTCCTGTGTTTTCTCCCCGTCGGGAGGCTTTTCTTTCACCTTTTCCTTAACGCCGTCCTCGTCAATCATTCCCCACGTAGCGCCGGTAGCAGCGCCTTCGGCGCTGACGGATGAAGAGTCGTCTCTCCCGGTCTCTTCCGCAGTCTGTTTACCGTCCGCAGACTCCTGCTCTCCGGCTTTGTCTCTCAATACGTCTATGGCCTTGCGCAGGATCTTCGGGATCGGAATGCCCATCAGTCCGGCATTCTCAATGATGGAAATGATCTCGTTCAGGCAGAAGGCGATGCACACGGCGTCGCGGACGTAGCTTGTCCCTATCAGCCGGTCAATCAAATGGGCCACCGCCACCAGGGCCAGCACGAAGATCTTACGGATCAAGCCCTTGAGACCGGCCTTGGATTCCAGGCCTCCGCCCGGGCTTTTGGGGCTCCGATGGAAAACCCCGGCCACCACCAGCCCGGAAAAATAGTCGATGGCCATCAGGATCACCAGCACCAGCAGCCCCTCCGTCCATCCGCCGAACAGGGTGGCGATGACTCCGCCGATCACCCCGCCGACGGTGCAAATGATATGTTTCATTGTATGCTCCTTTCTCAGCCCGTCCAGACCTCGACGTACAGCCCCACCAGATCAGAAAGGTCGTTGTATACCGGGATTCCCGTAGACCGGGTGCAGACATAGGTCACGCCGCCCTGAGAGTAATACTTCCCCTCGACCAGCTCCATATTGTTGTCATACGGAATCGGGTTGTCCGGGGTATCGCCCTGGCCCGGATGAGCGACCTCGGCGTACAGGGACGGTGCGGCATCAGGCGTCCAATTCTCTTGGCTTGTGTGCGCTTGGAGGACTTTGTACAGCTTCTCGCCGTACTGGAATCTGTCGCCCTGCTGGTAGGCGTAGGGAAAGACCCACTTCGGGAAAAGCTCCGGCGTTTCCACCGCCGCCTCATCCGGCAGGCTCGTTGCAGCCAGATGAATGTTGCGGCGCATTTTCAAAAGTTGATTTCTTGTCCAGGACATCAGCTCTCACCTCCACGGATGCATCTGTTCTCAAACTTCTTATATACGTCCAGATAGAACTCGTCCTTGATGCCGTTGTATGTTACCTCGTAGTACATACCATCAGGCAGAGAGGAGGAAAGCAACCACTTGCAATGATCAAGGGTCTTGCATTTCCAAACGATGTAGACTTGGTAAGGGAGTATTCTGTCCGATTTGTCCAGATGCTCAAGAATGTATTTATCGACAATTATGACAGCTCTCTTATCCATCAGCCTCACCTCCGAACAAAAAGTCCATAGCGGCCTCGCCGTCGTACTCAGCCTCGACCAGCACCCACCCTTGCACGATCTCGGTGTCAGTCTCGCTCCACGATTCCACCCACTGATAGCCCTCTCCGGGTTCGGTGGGAGGATTGGTGTACACCACAGGCTTGTACCCCTCGGCCTCATAGACGGAGCCGGGAGGATTCCCGATCCAGTTTTCCCCCACGAGGATGGGATTCGGGGCGTACTGCGGATAGCTGTTGATTAATTTTGCGTATCTCATCCAAACTGCTCCTCTCCGTTAATATATAATTGCAGAGCGTATGTTCCTGTGCCTGTAACAGTGCTGTTGCGCCCGTTTATAGTGATGTACGATGCGCTTAAATCATTCGTACTGGTGATTGTTAAATCTGCAACATTTTCTTTAGACCAGTTGATCACACCATTGATTAATAGTTGAAAACCATTATTAAGAAATATGTCTCCGTATCCGGCGTTTGCGCTTCCAGATTTTTTTGATATTTTTAATCTTATAGAATCACCATTATGTACAGGGATTGGACGAATAAAAGGCAAACTCATTCTGTTAGCCCATCCGTTTTTTAATATTGTTAGGACTAAATTACCGTTGCCATTTACGCTTACATCAGATGAACCTTGTCCATACCCTGTTCCGGGCAAAAGACCGTTCGGTTCCTCTTTTTTTGCCGCCCCCATCAACGCTCTGCGCCGATCCGTAATCGTCATACGCTCACCGCCTTAACTGACAGGCCAGCCGACAGCCACGGCGTAACCGTCCTCGACGTTGATTTCATAGCGGGTGTTGGCCTCCGCCGCAAACGCCTCCGGGAAAATGATGGATGCCGGGATCGTGGTCGTTGTTGCAGTGGAGCCGGAGGTGAATTTGATGACGTAGGCCCCTGTCGCCGGGGGATTGCTGATCGTCAGCGAGGTAAGTTCGCCGCATTTGTAGATGGTGTTTGCGGCGGGTTCGATGGTCGGCGTGGAGCCTTCGACGGTGACAACGGTTTCTGCCGGGGCTACACCGAGGTTGCCCCTCGTCTCAGCCGCCTGTGCCTCTGTCATCTGCCCGGTCGCCGTGACGATGGCGGCGGAGGTGACGGAGCCGCCGCCCTGCTTTTTGCCGGCAAGGATGACCAGCTCTTTGTTATTCATCGTTCTTCACCTCGTTCCAGGTGCCGTCCGGCAGCTTTACGTAGGTGGTGGGGACGTCGGTCGTGCTGGTGTTGAGGCAGACAAGGACGGACCCGGCCGCCCAGGCGTCGGTCGCCGGGGTGGTGATGTCGGCAGCGGTCTCACAGAAGCCGCAGAAGACGCCGTCGGGGGTCTTGCCGCTTTTCAGCGTAGCGTTAAAAATTGCCATGGTCGTCGCCTCCTATCAAGTCTCAGCCGGGATCGCCGCCAGCTCGTAGGTGCCGTCGTTCTTGACGGTCGGGACCTTCCCGGCGTCGGCAGACGCGGCCGGGCTGACAGGAGCGGCAGGTACAGGCAACAGGCCCGCCTTGATCTTCTGGGCGGCCTTGGCCAGCAGACGCTCGGCCTCGGTGTTGGTCGCCGGCAGGGAATCAGCCTCGCCGGCCAGGTATGCAAAGATGGCTTCCATAATAGTCATTTTTTCATTCCTCCGTTATTTCATATTTTTGACAGCCCCGGCAAAACCGGGGTTGACGGTTCCAAACTGGACGTCCAGGACGCGGCCCTGGAGGGCGTCGAAGGTCAGCGCGAAGATCCTCGTCTTGATGTCTATCCCCCAGGGAGTGTTGACGACGCGGACGGTGTCGCCCAGGTCGACGGCAACATCGCCTTCCACGCGAACCCGCGCCGCTCTGATGGAGAGCGGAATCCCGGTGGGTTTGTGCAGCGTTTCATATTCCGCACAGGCGTCGAGGAGCTGCTGCTGTGTCGGCTGCGTGTCGAACAGGTCGGTCATATCGACCGGCACGATCACCTGGATCGGCCAGGTCCCGGTGAAGTTGTATACCTTGTTCGTCAGGACGGTCAGCGGCCGGTTGGTGTCGCCCTGACTGCCCCAGAACGGATAGATCCCGGTCGCGTAGCCGTCCAGAACGTCCTCCGCGCCCATGTCCGTCAGGTTGACGGCGTAGCGGTAGAAGGCACCGTTGTCCGCGCCCATGGCGTCGACGTACTCCACATTGAAGCCGTCGAAGATCAGCTCGCCGCCGGCAGCTCCGACGAGGTAGCTTTTCAGCGCCTCCATGACGGAAATCGGCCGCGGCCTCGCCGGGAAGTTCGCCCGCAGCGCCCCGGATCTGGAATAGGTCCAGGTGCAAATCCCGGTGATGCTCGGGACCGCGTAGGTCCTGATCGCCGGGAAAGTGACCTCCGGCCGCCCCTGCTCGTTTGCCGCTCCGGCTCCGAGCATGACGCCGCCGAAATAATAACTCTGGTGTTCGGCGTAGACGCTCATGTCGCCGGTCAGGGTCCTGCTTCGCTTTTTGATGATGAAATACTGCTCTGTCCCGGCCTCATTGACCGTCGCCTTGACGGCCCGTCCGGTCTGGATCTCGTTCTCGTAAAGGGACCCGCGGGGGAGGACGGCCGTCAGGGAATACTCGCCGTTGATCTCGCGCTTGACTTGCGCTGTCCTGACGTCCGGCAGTGGGCAGATCCGGGTGGTGACGACGCCTTGGTCGTTCGCTGCGTAGAGCTGCAGGATCCTCGTCATCGCACCCACCACCTCGGATAGATTGTGAGCTGGACCAGCGAGGAGTTGAAGGAGATCTTCGTCTGTCCCTTGCCGATCCAGATCTCGCCGATGACGTCCTTGATTCTGCTGTTGGCCGGTGTCCCGTCGTCGTAGTAGGCCGTCAAGGATTCGGTGTCAAACCAGAAGTCGTCGTCGTAGTTGGCGAGGACGAGCTGGCCGATCTGTGCGTTCCGCTGAACGCCTCCGACCTCCGTGACGTCCGTGAACGTCACCGTCACCTCGTCTCCGCCGTTGGAGACCTTGATCAGCGGCTTGGCCGCCTCGTTGATCTGGAAGCCGTTGACCGTCGCCGGCGTCGTGTAGACGGCGGAGCCCGACACACCGGCCACGGTGAAGTGATGGTCGCCGGCGATAAACCGCCGCGGATCACAGGAGAAGCGCAGCGGGAACTCAAAGTTCTGGCCCGCACCCTTCCTGATGGCGGCGAAGTCGCCGGTGAAGAAAGCCCTGCGGTAGAACTGCGGCTCGTAGCTGTCCGTAAGCTCCGCATAGCCGTCAAGGCCGAGGAGCCAGTAGCGGATCTGCGCCATCGTCCGCTCGACGGTCTCTGGCGTCGCCGCCCGCTTGTAGAGGCCGGCGGAGTATTCCCGGACCTCGTTGGGGATCTGGGAGAGATCCTTCGCCGGG
>JAEIGA010006582.1_pt1 | contig 17703 bp, 17 predicted proteins | sample 9270691 | NCBI WGS metagenome assembly JAEIGA01 (sample SAMN17057246, study PRJNA624740) | gut metagenome | biome: biome; isolation source: fecal sample | host: Bos grunniens | place: China: Xizang | collected 2019 | reverse complement strand
CGTGTCATAACGTCTATTCCCATACTAGAATGCGCCATCTGTCTACCACGCATACGTATAGAAACCTTTACTTTGTTTCCTTGTGACAAAAACTTTTGTGCTTGTTTTGCCTTTACATTAAGGTCGCCCACGTCAATGGTCATTGAAAGCCATACTTCTTTAATTTCCACAACTTTTTGATTTTTCTTGGCTTCTTTTGCCTTTTTTGCAAGTTCAAAAATATACTTGCCATAGTTCATAAGTTTGCAAACTGGTGGAACGGCGTTTGGTGAGATTTTTACTAAATCAAGCCCCTCTTCATCTGCACGAATCAAAGCGTCTTTCCCACTCATAATTCCAAGTTGTTCTCCGTTTGCACCTATTAGACGAACTTCTTTATCTCTTATTTCGTCATTAATTTGATGTTCTTTTTTAATGGCTGTTTACCTCTTTAATAAATTTTATAAAAAATCGGGCTACGAAAAAGTAACCCGAAAAATACTACAACGTTAATAATCATTGTTTTTAGTATTGAGCCGATTTGAACGTATCATAGCGGCGAGAAGGGTTTCTTCTTCTTTAAGCTTTATTATAATACACCTAAAATGATATAATGTCAAACAATTTTTTAATATTTTTCAAGATTTTATATTGCTTTTTAATATTTTTTACTTGATTTATAATTCTTGCTGGTGTATTATATTTATACTTAAATAATGAGGTTGTTATGGAAAGAATTGACGGAACAATTAAAAAAACGACGGTAGATTTTGCCGACTTCAAAGATTATGATGGACAAGTTGTTACTATTAAAGGCTATATTCATCGCATAAGGGAAATGACGGGGTTCTCTTTTGTTTTAATTAGAACTTCTAAGGAAATTATACAATGCGTATATTCCCCTGACTTTTCCGATTATAGATGGGACGATAGGCTTATAGAAGAATCTTGCGTAAAAATTACTGGCAAGGTTGTATCGTCAAAAGATGCTAAAGGAAATTTAAGATATGAACTTCAAATACACGATATACAAGTTTTATCTATTCCAGCATCACAATTACCTATAGTAATAAACAAAAAACAACTAGACAATATACAATTAAATACTATTCTTGATTTGAGACCTATTTCAATGAGAAATCCAAAGGAAAGGGCAATATTTAAGATTCAAGAAGGTATTGCAAGGGGCTTTAGGCAATTTTTGGGTCAAAACGGTTTTACAGAAATTCGTTCGCCAAAAATTAACTTTGCCGGTGCAGAGGGTGGCACAAACGTCTTCAAGTTAGATTACTTTGGAAAACAAGTTTATCTAGCACAAAGTCCTCAATTATATAAACAAGCACTTGTTGGGGTTTATGAAAGAGTGTTTGAAATTGCACCTGTTTTCCGTGCAGAACATCACGATACTTCAAGGCACCTTAACGAATATACTTCTATGGACTTTGAAATGGGCTTTATCGAAAGTTTTGAAGATATTATGAATATGGAAACAGGTCTTCTTAAATACATAATGAACCTATTAAAAGAAGAATATAAAGAAGAAATTGATATTCTTAAGGCAAATATTCCAGAAATTGAAAGCATTCCATCAATTAAGTTTATGGACGCTAAAAAACTTATTATGGAAAAGTTTAAGTATACCCCACAAGACATGAAAGACTTTGACCCACAAGAAGAAGAAATGCTTGGCAAATGGGCTAAAAAAGAACTTAACTCAGACTTTTTATTCGTAACGCATTATCCATCTATTAAAAGACCGTTCTACACAATGGACGACCCTGAAAACCCAGAATACACTCTTTCATTCGACCTACTATTTAGGGGCTTAGAAATAACTTCTGGCGGACAAAGGGTTCACGATTATAATATGCAAGTAGAAAAAATGATTAAATGCGGTACAAATCCAGAAGAATTTGAAACTTATTTAATGCTTCACAAATACGGTGCGCCACCACACGGTGGACTTGGCATAGGTCTTGAAAGACTTACAATGCACCTATTAGGCTTTAAAAACGTTAGGGAAGCCACAATGTTCCCAAGGGACATAAACAGAGTTACACCATAAATTAAAGGAGATTATTATGAAAGAAAATAAAATCGTATGCAATTGTATGCAAGTTTCAGAAGCAGATATAGAAAGAGCATTGGCAACTTTAACAGATATTAAAGACGTAGAAGAAGAATTTGCTAAGCTTCAAGAAATAACACATTGTTCTACAGGTTGTGGCGGTTGTCACGATAAGGTTATGGATATTATTGCCGACCACTTAAATAAATAAAAAATTAAAAAGTAATAACATAAAAAAGCACCTAAATTTAAGGTGCTTTTTTAATTTGCTTTTTTATTTCGTTGAGTATTTGCATATTTGATTTGTGGCTTTTTAGTTTTTTTACATTTTTGCACTTTACCAAATGGTTATTTCACCATTTTCATAATGCCAATAATTTCCGTCTGTTAGCGGTTTTTCACTAGAATAATAATATACACTAGTTATACTTGGAATTGCAGAAACGTTAATTTCTATGGCTGAAAATTGTTCTTCTGTGCCTTCATAAAAAATACTTTCTAAACCTAAACAACCGCTAAACGCCCCCTCTTCTATCATTTTAATATTTTTTGGAATAATTATTTGAAGTAGGTTTTCTCTACTTGAAAAAGCATATTTTCCAATACAATCTACGCTTTCATCTGTTGGAATAAGAGCATTTCCGCCACCTGCAATAATTTTTTGGCTTTGCCTCTCTATTAAGCAATTATTTAAGGAATAATATTTTGAGTTTTGCTCTTCTACCTCTATAACGTTAAGTTGTTTACAACCAATAAACGCATCTTCTAAAATAGACTCGACAGTTTTTGAAATGCTTATCGAAGATAGGCTTGTGCACTTCATAAATGCCTCTTTTCCAATAGATTTAACGTTTCCAATTGTAGCGCTTACGATATTATCGTTGTTTGCAAAAGCATAATTATCTATTAAATCCACACCGGAAATTTCTATATTTCTGTTGTCACCATTATAGCCTATTAGAACTTTTTCACTACCGTTATAAACAATAAATCCATTTTCATAGTTGATAACTTTACTCTCTATATGTTCCTTAGTAGTATAAATATCCTTAGCGTATAGCGCCAAAGAACCATTTTCCGTGCTACCTTTTTCTAAAACCTTTTGAGATAAATTATATATTTCAACCAACTTATAACAATTTGTAAACGCCCCGTTATCTATGGACAAATCTTTATTATGAATTGTAGCACTTAGCATATTATAACAATCGAAAAACGCACCATAAGAAATAAATTTCACACTAGACGGAATTTCAATTTTCTCTAAATTATAGCAAGAAGCAAAAGCCATAGTGCCTATGTTTTCTAATTTGCTTGGCAAGGTTATATTCTTTAATAAAATATTTCCCGAAAAGGCATTAGCGCCAATGGTTTTAAGTTCGCTTTCGTCCTCAAAAACTATCGACTCTAAATTTTTGCAATAACTAAACGCCTCGCTACCTATTTTCGTTATGCTAGGCGCTAGTTTTATAGAATTTAAATTGCTACAAAATTCAAATGCTTTGTCCCCTATTTTTTCTACACCGTTAGAAATTGTTACGCTTTTTATTTTTTCATTTTTGTAAAAAGCATAATTCCCAATATAGTCTACATTAGAAATATTTACGTTTTCCGCAGTTTCGCCCGCACTTATTAAAGTTTTCTTTCCATCTTTTTTATATAGAATATCACCTTTGCTATTTTTAAAAAGTTTACTTTCGTTTTCTGCCGTATATACGTCTTCCGCGTAAAAACCAACGTAGCCGTTTTCTATGTCGCCCTTTTTTATATCTAAAGACTGAGAATAATTATATACTTCTAATAATTTATAACAACCCTCGAATGCCCTGTCGCCAATTATCAAAACGGTTTCTGGAATTACTATGCTTACAATATCTATACAATTAATAAATGCAGAAGGCGCAATCCCTACTACCGTAGCACCCGTTACTATTTCTTTTGGAATTACAATTTTTTTATCACTGCAATTATTAATGCCTTTTACTATACAGGTATTAGTGTCTTTTACCGGTTCATAAAGAAGCCCTTCGCTTTCTTGAGTGCCTAAGGATATTTCGTTTTCTAAATCACCAGTATCATTATCGCTGTCTTTTCCGCAAGCGGAAAATATTGAAAACGAAAAAATAGATATTACTGCTAAAATTAAAGTTAAAATTCTTTTTTTCATACTATCTCCTAACTATATATATTTTAACCTATAATTATAATTGTTGCAACGATTTTAAAAATAAAAAAAGGCATTTATTTGTAAATGCCTTTTTGTTTATACCATTTTTTTTAAGTTTTTATTCTGTTAATACATTCCGCCCATACCTGCGCCTGCTGGCATTTGAGGTGCGTCTTCTTTAATATCAGCAACAACGGCTTCCGTTGTTAAAAATACACCTGCAACTGACGCTGCGTTTTCTAATGCAGAACGAGTAACTTTAGTTGGGTCAATAATACCACTTTCAACCATATCAACGTATTCGTTTTTAAGAGCATTGAAACCAAAGTTTTGTTTATTTGCTTTTAATACTTCGTTAAGAATAACGCTTCCATCAAGTCCTGCGTTTGTAGCAATTTGTTTTAGTGGATAAGAAACCGCCCTTAAAACTATTTCCGCACCCGTTTTTTCATCACCAGAAAGAGTGTTTGCATAATCTTCAATAGCCTTAATCGTAGAAATAAGCGCTATTCCACCACCAGGAACGATACCTTCTTGAACGGCTGCTTTTGTAGCGTTTAATGCGTCTTCAATACGAAGTTTTTTCTCTTTCATTTCAATTTCAGTTGCCGCACCAACGTTGATTACCGCAACCCCACCTGCAAGTTTAGCAAGTCTTTCTTGAAGTTTTTCTCTATCATAATCAGAAGTCGTTTCTGCAATTTGTGCTTTGATTGCAATTCTTCTATTTTCAATCGCTTTAGCGTCACCTGCGCCGTTTACTATTGTAGTGTTGTCCTTATCAACTTTAACCGAGCCTGCTCTACCAAGCATATTCATTGTTACGTCCTTAAATTCGTATCCAAGTTCAGAAGAAATAACCGTGCCACCAGTTAAAATAGCAATATCTTCTAGCATAGCCTTTCTTCTATCACCAAAGCCTGGTGCTTTAACAGCAACGCAGTTGAACACACCTTTAAGTTTGTTAACTACAAGTGCCGCAAGAGCATCTCCTTCAACGTCTTCTGCAATAATTAAAAGGCGAAGACCTTGTTGCGCAATAGGCTCTATTATTGGAAGAATTTCTTGTATTGAAGAAATCTTTTTATCAGTAATTAAAATTACAGGTGATTCTAAAACTGCTTCCATTTTATCTGTGTTAGTAACCATATACGCAGAAGCATATCCTCTATCAAATTGCATACCTTCTACCGTAGAAAGTTCCGTCTTCATAGTTTTGCTTTCTTCAATAGTTATAACTCCGTCTTTGCCAACTTTTTCCATAGCCTCGGAAATTAAAGAACCAATTTCTTCATCACCTGCAGAAATTGATGCAACTTGACAAACTGCATTTTTATCAGTTACTGGTTTAGAAATATTTTTTAATTCCTTAACGGCAACTTCAACCGCACCGGAAATACCCTTTTTTAGTATAACAGGGTTTGCACCAGCCGCTACGTTTTTTAGTCCTTCGTTAATCATTGCTTGCGCTAAAATAACAGCCGTGGTCGTGCCATCACCCGCAACGTCGTTAGTTTTTGTTGAAACTTCTTTTACAAGTTGTGCGCCCATATTTTCAAAAGCGTCTTCAAGTTCTATTTCTTTTGCAATAGTTACGCCGTCGTTAGTAATTAGTGGCGCACCGTATTTTCTATCTAAAACAACGTTTCTGCCCTTTGGACCTAACGTTATTTTAACTGTATCTGCAAGTGTGTCTACACCAAGTTTTAATGATTTTCTTGCTTCTTCCCCGTGCTTTAATTGTTTAGCCATATTATCATCTCCTATTTATTATTCTACAATTGCTAAAATATCGCTTTGGCGAATTATTGTAAGTTCCTTTCCGTCTAACTTAAACTCGCTTCCAGCATATTTTGAATATAATATTTTATCTCCAACTTTAACTTGCATTACAACTTCCTTGCCGTCCATAACCCCGCCAGGACCAACTGCAATTACCCTTGCCATTTGTTGTTTTTCTTGTGATGCTGATGGAAGAATAAATCCACTTTTTGTCGTTTCTTCTTTTTCTATTGATTCTACTACTACTTTGTCGAATAAAGGCTTAATGTTCATAATCTTGCTCCTCTTCCTCTTTTTTAGCACTCTAACCTTTCAAGTGCTAATTTCTATTATATAACTTTATTTTTATTTGTCAACAATTATAACTACTTTTTTTGCTTTTGAAATAACAAAGTTTAGCAAATTTTTGCTAAACTTTGTCTTTTTATATATTTTAGATTATTTTTATAAAACTGGTTTTGCTTGTTTTACAGGTTCACAAGTAATGTTTACACCTAATTTCTTGAACACTTTTTGGTCTACGTGAGATAAAACTACCGTTGAATGAAGTTCTGCGCCTTTAAGTTTATCTAATTGCTTTAATGCGTGTTCAGAAGTAGGGTTTGTTGCCGCACTAACCGCCAAGGAAATTAACACTTCGTCTGTATGAAGCCTTGGGTTAATGCTTCCCATATGTTTTACTTTTAGCCTTTGTATAGGCTCTATAACCGAAGAAGATATTAAATCTATGCTATCATCAATATCGCCTAACACTTTAAGCGCATTAAGCAGTACCGCTGATGAAGCGCCTAAAAGATTACCTGTTTTTGCAACTACTATTCTTCCGTCGCTTAACTCTAAGGCGCAACTTGGCGTTCCACTAACTTCCGCTTTGTCTAGCGCCGATTTAACGACCTTTCTATCGCTTATTGAAATGTTTAATTTTTGCATTAAAATTTCAATCTTAGAAACGACGTCTTTAGAAAGAAGTCCTTTTCTATTATCGTAAATTGCCGAATAATATCTTCTTATAACCTCTTGCTTTGCCGCTTCATTACAAACGTCTTCATCAATCAAGCAATATCCCGCCATATTTACGCCCATATCTGTTGGGGATTTATATGGCGATTTGTCCATAATTTTTGTAAGCATAGCAGATAAAACTGGAAATATTTCCACGTCTCTATTATAATTTACAGACATTTCCCCATACGCGTCTAAGTGGAAAGGGTCTATCATATTCATATCATCAAGGTCTGCCGTTGCCGCTTCGTACGCTACGTTTACTGGGTGATTTAGTGGAAGATTCCAAATAGGAAAGGTTTCGTACTTGGCATATCCCGCTTTAATTCCCCTTTTGTGTTCGTGATAAAGTTGAGAAAGACAAGTTGCCATTTTTCCACTACCAGGACCAGGTGCGGTAACAACAACTAATGGTCTTGTAGTAATAATGTATTCGTTTTTGCCATAACCTTCTTCACTAACTATTTTGTTAACTTCTGAAGGATAGCCTTCTATTGTGTAGTGCTTATATACCCTTATACCTAAAACTTCTAGCCTTTTTCTAAAAATTTCTGCTGACGGCTGGGAAGCATATCTTGTTAAAACTACGCTACCCACGTAAAACCCACGGGTTCTAAATATTTCTATAAGCCTTAACACGTCTTGGTCGTAAGTTATACCAAGGTCGCTTCTGTATTTGTTTTTTTCTATATCTTCTGCATTTATTACAAGAAGTATTTCCGCTTCGTTTTTAAGACCGGCTAGCATTTTTAACTTGCTGTCTGGCTCAAATCCCGGAAGCACCCTTGATGCGTGATAATCATCAAATAGTTTGCCACCAAATTCAAGGTATAGTTTGTCGCCAAACATGTTTATTCTTTCTAAAATTTTTGCCGATTGCATTTCTAGATATTTCTTGTTGTCAAATCCTATTTTTGGCATCTTTAGTGTTTCCCTATTTAAGTAGGTTTGCCTCCGTTAATTTATTTAAAAACTTTTTTACGTCTTCTCTTGCAGTTTGCTCATCAATATCGTAATTTTCAACAACTGCCTTAGTCAATAAATCTTCGTTTGCATTTTTTGTCGCTAAATCCCACAAAAATGCACCCGTTGCATTTAAAGATATCATTCCATTAAAACTAGATGGACCGCTTGCCACCGAAACTACTATATATTTGTCCGCTATTTTTCTTAAAATAAATCCATCTTTAATTTTCATTATTATCTCCCGACATAAATTGATATGAGACCTTGGCAGATTCTTTTTCCTTATTACATTTTAGCAGATATAGGTCCGTGGAATCCAACATTTCTTCTAACAAGGTTAAAAGTTTGTCCATCTTCTCTTCTTCCTTTGGGCGAAGAGTTTGTGATAGTAGCACAGAAATCATATAATTTTTGTCTGCCTTTGTAATTTGGTTTGTTTTTCCCCTTGTTAAATGGCATATGCCCTTAATTTTCGCTTTTTTATTTTCGCCTATTTTGTGTTTTCCTTGCCAAGGCGAACCAAAAACAAAAAACTTGCCGTCTATTTTTCTTACTATAGGCTTGTCGTCGTTTATAATTGTTGCCCTATTTTTGAAAATCTCTTTATAAAAAGATGCGTGCGTAGACTTGCCCGTACCACTTGGCGCTGTAAAAAGATAGGCTTTTTCGTCCACTTCCACCGCGCTACAATGAAGCAACATTCCATCATACGCCAAAAGATTTTCCGCTATGCGCCTACTTAGTGCAAGCGTTTCGAAATAAGACTCCGGATAATTTTCACCTGACAAATATCTCTCGTAATCAATATCTTCTTGAGTTAGAATTATTTCAAAATCCGGCTTTTTATCCCCTTTATAAAAAAAATCGCTACAATATTTGGCGGTTGCGCTATATTTTGGCAAAACGCCAATTATAACTTCGGCAATTTTTAACTTTAACATATCTCTAACCTTTTAACTACCTTAATATTTTAACAAAGCCTTTAACTTTTGTCAATATATAAATTGATTTGCCACGGGTTTTTATGTATAATAGTATATATGAAAAAATTAAAACATTTTTTAACTTTATTTATATCTTTAATAACTTGTTTTAACTTTATCTTCTTAGCCTGTGGCTGTGGGGGAAATTATTATATTGAAAATTTTATCTGCTTTTTTTCACCAGTAAGAATAGAAACCGACATATATCTTAAAAAGGAAGAGTTAAAAGAAATAACCGACTATATGGCTTATTTAGAAAGTGATTTAAGCACCGATATTATAGGTTCTTCAACGTATAAGTTTAATCAAGCAAATAACGTTAACAACGACTATTCGACCGATTTTAAGGCGCTTTTAACCCTTTGCAAAGATTATTATGACATAACTGAAAAAAGGTTTAACGTTGCCGTTTATCCTCTTTCTAAGTTGTGGAAATTCACCGCTGACACCTACAAGGCAAGCGACTTTTCTCCTCCAAGCAAACAAGAAATAGACGCCGTGTTGCCTTTTACTGATTTTTCGCAGATAGACACTAAAAACTTTACTAAGAGTCTGGAAAATATTAAAGTAGATTTAGGCGGAATTGCAAAAGGCTATGCTTTAGATAAAGTTAGCACAATGCTTAAATCTTTTGGGGTTAAAAGCGGATATATTAACGTTGGCAGTAGTAGTTTATATCTTGTTTCTACAAACAGTCTTTCTATCGTTCACCCAAGAAACACAAACTCTAGTATAGTAACAATAAATAAAAAATTAACGGACACCTTTGTTTCTACAAGTGGGGATTATCAAAGATTTTATCAATATAATAATGAAAGATATTCGCACATTTTAGATTCTAAAACAGGCTATCCTACTAACACGGGCATTGTTTCTGCTACTATAATAGGAAACGGTGGGGCTAAAACAGAAGCTATATCAACCTCACTTTGCTTAATGACTAAAAATGAAATAATTGAAGAGTTTAGCCAAACATACGCAGACTATCAACTTTTTGCCGTTTATATTAACCCAGAAAATTCTAATGATAAAAGCATTATAACCAATATAAACAAAAAAGATTTCATTTTGCATGATGAAACCTTTAACGTTATTTATATTTAATTTAGTTAGTCATTATATCAAAAAGCTTTTTATATAAATCCTGATTTTTAGTTAAGTCGTTTATATCTTCTATTATTTTCCCTTGCTTTATAACTATAATTCTATCTGATAAGTTTATTGCCTCAAAAATATCGTGTGTTACAAACACTATTGTTTTTGGGGTTTTTCGTTTAGACTTTTTTATGTCTTGCATTATTTGACTTTTTAATTTTAAGTCTAAATTAATGAAAGGTTCGTCCATTAATAAAGTGTCTGAAGGATATAAAAAACCTCTTAAAAAGGCAACCTTTCTCGCCATACCGCCGGAAAGTTGCTTTGGGTAATAATTTTTAAAACTTAATAGTCCTACTTTTTCTAGTTCCTTATCAATTTCTATATCAAAGTCCCCTAAAACTAATTCTAGATTTTGCATAACGGTTAAATTAGGCACTAGTCTATCTTGTTGAAATATAAAAGAAACTTTGCCTTTATCTATAATTTCACCGCTAAAATTGGTTAGCCCTGCTAGAATATTTAATAGCGTAGTTTTTCCACTTCCACTCTCGCCTAGAATTGTGGTTATTTTATTTTTTTCTATATTAAGATTAAAATCTTTATATATAGTTAAATCGCCATAAGATTTAGTTATATTTTTAAGTTCTATTTTCTCCATTTTCCACTCCTTTTAGCCATTAAAGAAAATATTCCTTCAATTAATAGTCCTACTATTACTACTGCAACAACTAATGCTAGCATTTTTCCTGTTTGGTCGTAAACGTCAGCGAGTTTAAGATAATTTCCAATAGAACCCGCGGTATACGCTATAACTTCCGCCGCCACCATAAGTTTTATATTCAGGCTAAGGTTAGAACCTATAATATTATATATTTCAGGAAGAACTTGCGGAATAATAACTTTTTTTAGTTTATCTTTTCTTTTAACGTTAAACACTTTGCACATTTCCAGTTGATTTTTATCTATAACGTTGAAAGCGTTGCAAAGACCTGTGTAAGTAGTTGGAAGAATTACTAAAATGGTTACTAAAACTGGCGCAACGTTGTCGTTTGTCCAAACAAGAAGTATTAAAACAACCGCAATTGTTGGAAGTGCCCTTAAAATGCTAATAAAAGGGCGAATCGACCTTTTTAAATACGTGCTTTTCATAGATAACAAGCAAAGCAAAAACGCAAATAGAAAAGAAACAAAAAAGGCAATAGTAGAACGAAGTAGTGTAGATAGTAGTGCCGTATAAAACTCTTTATAGGTAAACAAATTAAAAAATGAAACAACAACTTCCTTAAAAGAAGGCAAAATATAACTATTATCTACCACGTTAGAGGCAATAATCCATAAAACTATTATAATTATAATTGGCAACAAGCTTGCACCAATATTTAATAATGTTTTTTGTTTTTTATTCATTAACCAATAATTTCCCAATTAAATTTATTAGATTGTAACACCATTTTTAAGGTTAAATCCGGAACCATTCCTTCTCCGGGAACCCCAATCTTTTTATCTTTTAGCCCGCTGGCATTTACCTTTTTACTCATTAAATAAAGGTTGCCGTGCGTAATAACCGAAACCATAGTATACTGAAAGTTTTTATAAAGTTTAGAAGCGGCATTTATTGGCATTATTACGAAATCTGCCCTTTTATCAGCACTAGTAACGTAAGAAGTAATATCGTTTGCATTAACAACACTATACGAAAATTCCGCCCCGTCTTCAAAGTTTTGATTGTCGTTAATAAACTTAGCAATTGCAACTGCAGGCGCGCCGTCTGGAACTACAAAGCTAAATGGTTTTTCAAAAGCTTTGTTCGTGCCTTGACTAGCAGAATAAAAGAAAGTATCATCAACTGCCTTTGCAGGTTCTATGCCCATTCCAATACCAATATCTATCATACTAGATAAATAAGAATGAACCGCATTTTTTTCTGCCAATGCATCCGACCAATAAATTTTGCTTTTATCTATAGAGTTAGAAGTTAATGCCTTAGCCGGTTCAAGAGAAGTTGTCTGTCCGTTAGGCATAACGCTATTAACACGGTCTATAACGTCAACAGCATTGTTTTTTGCCCAATCTACGTTGCCAGAAAACTTAAGTTTAACGTTTTCCACAAGCATAGGATAGTCTGAAAGCACGCTGTTTTTAACCATTAGTACCGCTTGAGGATAACTTGCATTTTGGCCATCATACATAGCCTGAACGTCTAATCTGTGCCATTTAAAATTTTCGCTCTTAACCTCTTCTAGTTTTGATGCGGCAGGCTCTGGAAGTAAGCCGTAATCTAAAGTATCGTCTATAAGTTTTTCCATAATGGCGTCTGCGGAAAGATAGTTTATATACACTTTGTCATTTTGCCCCTCGTTTTTGCAAGAAGCAAAAGAAAAAGCACAAAAGGAAAGCATAATCATAGTTAATAATAGTGAAAGTTTTTTCATAACAACTCCTATAATAAAAATAACTCCCCTTGCTAAAAATGAGCAAGGGGAGGGATAAAATTAATGGGAATAAACCCCAAAAGTACAAATATTACTATAAATTTAACCAAACCCCTTCCCTATTAGGCTCACCTTTTAGTTTAGGTTACACTTTTATTATAAATGCAAAATAAAAAAGTGTCAACAATTTATAGACAAATAATTATGGCTTAAACTTATTTAGATTTTATAGAAAGATATTTTTTCTTAGTCGCAAGTCCGCCCCTAATGTGCCTTTCGCTTAAATTTTTCTCTAAAACTTCTTTAACTTTTTTGTAAAGAGATTTATCTATAAAATAAAGTCTTTCTGTAACGTCTTTATGTACGGTGCTTTTTCCGGTATGAAAAACCTTAGCGGTAAGCCTAACGGTTGCACCAGTGGATGCTATAAATTCACCCTCTTCAAGTATTCTATCTATCATATAATCACGCATATATATTCCCCCAAAAATTCGAATATATATAACCATATGATTTATTTCGACAAAATATGCAATTTATTTAATCATAAAAGCAGTTAAAGTAGATTTCTTAACAGAAAAAGTTTTGAAATATAGTTTTTTGCAAACAAAAGCTCCCGCCACCAAAGAAAGCATTAAAATATAAGTCCAAAGAAAAAATATTGCAATAGCGGTTAAACTGCCGTAAAACGCCCCGTAAGTGTTAAAAATCCTAATATAAATGATAAAACCTATTGTGCCTAGCACGATAATAAATAAAGAAACTAAACTTCCAGATAAGGATATAGAAAGAGGCAGATTAAAAGGGCAAATATATTTATTTAACATAACGATAATTGAGTATGCACCTAAAATTATTAAGGTAAAAGAAAGCACTACTTTAATTATTCCAAATTTATCACTGATAAGAAAGGGCGAAAAAAGTGTATTCCAAAAAGAAACCACTAGGGCGCAAGCAATAAAAAAAATAAAAAGCACAGATAGTGCCAAAACCGCCCAAACTCTTTCAATCCTACTAAGCTTTCCCTTTTTAGAAAACCCGTATATTAAATCGCCGTCCCTAGACATTTGAGCAAGCATAGTCGTACAAGAAAAAACAACTGAGCCAGCAACGAAAATGGTTGCAGTACTAGATATTCTAGAAGCAGATTCAGCAATAACTTCACCGGCAAGTTTAAATTCTTTTGGAAGATAAGCGGTTAAATGATAAACCAAATTTACGCCAAAAAGGTTAAATGCGGTAGTTAAAAGGCAAAAAATTGGGACAAGCGCCATAATAAAACTAAAAACCCAAGCGCCCGCAAAAGTAGTAATACCTGATTTTTTAATGCTTTGTAAAAGTTTAACCACTTTTTTGTAAAAGTTAACAATCATAAAAACAGTCTGTGCAAAAACAGACTGTTTTATGTGTTTTATAATTATTAAATTTTTTCACAAGAGAGTTTTGTGTATATTTCTTTATATTTCTCTTTAGTAAAAAGATTAGTTCCGCTAGTCGTGATAGATGCCGTGCCCGCCGCAACGCTATGCCTTAAGACCTCTATCATAGGAAGACCTTTATTAAAGAAAACACAAGCAGCGGCAACCATACAATCGCCCGCGCCAACGGTGGAATTAACCGCAACCGAAGCGCTTTTACAATAATAACTTTCCTTTCCGTCAGTTAAAATAGCCCCGTCTGCCCCCATAGAAACAAGCACGTGTTCAACGCCCCTATCAATTAAGGAAAAACTTGCGTTTAATATTTCCTTTTTAGTTAAAAGAGGTTGTTTAACAAATTCCTCAAGTTCTCTAAGGTTAGGTTTAACCATAAAGAGATGATTGTTGAGTGCAAAATCAAGATTCTTTTTTTCCGTATCAACCACTTTTTTAACTCTATTAGGAATAGCCTTGATTAGTTTGTCATAAAAAGATGGTTCAACCCCAGATGGAAGACTACCACTAACGACTGCAAAATCAACGTCTTCCGATATTTTTCTAACAAGGTCTATTAGTTCTTGTTGTTTTTCTAGACTAACTTTTTCGCCCTTATCATTAATCTCGGTTAGCATAGACTTTTTATCAATTATTTTATAATTAAGTCTAGCACTACCAGGGGCATAAACAAATTGATGTTTAACCCCTTCGCTTTCTAGCCTTTGCTCGAACATTTTACTGTGCGACTGAAACATAAAGCCAGATGCTATGCTATTTTCGCCAAGCCTAGCAACGCTAATTGCCACGTTTAATGCCTTACCCGAATAAGTTTCTATTTTATTGTTGATTCTGTTAAGCTTTCCAACGTTAAGGCTATCAAGTTCAACAGTGCAATCAATACTAGGGTTAGGGCAAATTGAAAGTATCATTTATAACTCCTATTGCTCCTTTTTAGCGGCTGCAATAATTGCTTCTTGCGCCGAGAACGGAACGTCTTCATATCTTAAAAACTCTGCTTCAAACCTACCCCTACCTTGAGTTATACTTCTAAGGTCGGTAGCATATTTGAGCATTTCTGAAAGAGGTGCTTCTGCAGAAATAACCTGAAGTCCATCTTCCATTTCCATACCAAGTATTCTTCCACGACGTTTATTCATATCTCCTAAAATATCTCCAGTATAGTTTTCTGGAACAATTATTTTGTAAGAATAAACAGGTTCTAAAATTACAGGTTTAGCATTTTTACAACCCTCTTCAAAAGCAAGTTTTGCTGCAGAAATAAATGCAACTTCCTTGCTATCAACAGGGTGTTCTTTGCCATCAAAAAGCGTACACTTTAAATTAACCATAGGATATCCCGCAAGAACACCTTTTTGCATAGCCTCTTTTAAGCCTTTTTCCGTAGCCATAGCAAAAGGCTTAGAAACAGCCCCGCCAACTATAGCATTAACAAATTCAAACACGCCGTCTTCTGCGCCTGGCTCGAACTTAATGTTTACAACGCCAAATTGTCCTGCTCCACCGGATTGTTTTTTGTGCTTGCCTTCCGCCTCAGCTGTAGCGGTAATGGTTTCTCTAAATGCAACCTTTGGCGTGCGAAGAGTTGCTTCACACCCAAATTTAGATTTTAATTTTTTACATAAAATTTCAAGTTGTGTTTCACCAAGTCCACGAATAACCATTTCCCCGGTGTCTTTATCTTTTTCTACCTTAAAAGTTAAATCTTCTTCGCTAAGTCTATTAAGCCCAGCAAAAACCTTATCTTCATCACCCGTTTTGCTAGCAGAAATAGCCATAGTTAAAACAGGCTTTGGTAAATCTAGTTCATCAAATTTAATCTTGTAACTTTCGTCTGCAAGCGTGTCACCAGTGTTTGTATTAACAAGTTTGTTAACGGCACCAATATCGCCCGCACAAAGCATATCAACAGGTTCTTGTTTTTTGCCTTTAAGAAGATATATTCCGTTAATCCTTTCTTTTTCACCAGTACAAGTATTAACAACGGTCATACCGCTTTTTAGTGTACCGGTAAACACTCTAATCATATTAAGTTTTCCAACAAATGGGTCTGCAACCGTTTTGAAAACTTGTGCGGTAAAAGGAAGATTTGCATCACAAGACACAAGCACTCCGTCACCACCAATAGTAGTTGCGTGAACAGGTTTTCTTTCCACAGGCGAAGGAAGAAGAGCCACAATTTCGTTCATAAGATTAATAACGCCAAGGTTAGCGGTAGCCGAGCCACCAAGTACAGGAATAGTATCCCCGTTAAATAAACCAACCTTAACACCTGAAATCAAATCGTCATTAGAAAGCCAACCAGAATCTAAAAATTTATTTAATAGTTCTTCACTAGTTTCTGCAGCGGCTTCCATCAAAGCGCCTTTTAATAGTTCTACTTCGTCCTTTTTGTCGGCAGGAACGGCAATTTCTTGTCTACCGCCTTGCTTAAACTCGTATGCTTTGCCAGAAATTACACTTACGTACCCTTTCATTTTGCCATTGTCTATAATAGGCGTATGAAGAGTAGCAATTTTTCTGCCATATTTTTGTCTAAAAGCCTCTTCCGTAGCAACGAAGTTAGCATTATCCTTATCTATACCATTTATAAAAATCATAAGAGGTATTTTGTGTTTAGCGCAATAATCAATAGCCTTTTCTGCGCCAACAGAAACCGAACCATTAGCATCTGCAACTAAAACGGCAGAAGCAACGGCACGCATAGCCTCGTTAAATTCTCCCTCAAAATCATAAAAACCTGGAACGTCGATAATATTAATTTTAGTATCTTGCCAAGTAGTATATGCAAGCGCAAGCGAGATAGAAGAACCCCTAGCAATTTCCTCTGCGTCATGGTCCATAACCGTGTTTTTGTCGGCAACTTTGCCAAGTCTGTCAATAGACTTACCATTAAATAAAATTGCCTCTGCAAGCGAAGTTTTGCCCTCTCCGCCATGTCCAATAATGGCAATATTTCTGATATTAGCACCTTTCATTTCCATAATTCTTGTCCCCCTAAAAAATGTAGCCAAGCTACGAATATTATTATAAACTATAACGACCTTCATTTCAAGGGGGTATTAAAAAATAAATTGTGTAATTTATAAAATTAGAAAATGGTTATTCGTTATACGTATCGTTATTGCAAAAAGACTGTTCTTCCCTAAACCCAAAACTAGGCGGGCAGGTATGCGAACAAGGTGGTGGACAATGTGGTGGGCAAGGTGGTGGGCAATATTTATTATTGCTTTTAGGTGGATTATTTTCGAATTGTTCATTACAAAAATCTCCACACCTGAGGTCTACTAAAATAACGTCTCCGCCAATTTTAACAATTTTCCTTTTGTCAATATATACTTCATTTCGATTTAAAAATCTAAAAATTTTATGGCTTCTTCTACCCGGAACAACAATTCCCTCAATTTGCCCCTTAGGAAAGGAAAAGACCATATCTACAACGTTTCCAAGACAACTTCCATCAACAACGTTTATAACGTCTTTCTTTTTTATATCTCTATACGACAATTCCATATAATATAATATGAATATGCATAAATTAAAAATGACATAAATTATACACAAAATAATAAATAATGATATTAAAATGAAAATACAAACATAAAAAATATCTCGCAAGAATTTCTTGCGAGATATTAATTTTAATTGTTTTTTTATTACTTAGGCAATAACAAGGTTAACAATTTTAGAAGTAGCACCAATTACTACGTAGGTAGAATTTGCATCTACTAAACTGCTTGGAATTGTTACGTTATCTCCAATAGTAACTAAAGAAGTAATATCTTTGCCATCT
>JAEIGA010006581.1_pt1 | contig 17704 bp, 35 predicted proteins | sample 9270691 | NCBI WGS metagenome assembly JAEIGA01 (sample SAMN17057246, study PRJNA624740) | gut metagenome | biome: biome; isolation source: fecal sample | host: Bos grunniens | place: China: Xizang | collected 2019 | reverse complement strand
ACGTAATAACTTGCCCTAATGCTCCATAGTCAGCGTAACAATGAGTCACTTTGCCATATTCTTCTTTAACTCTCTTATAAAACTCAACAAACTTTTCATACATCTGTTCTGGAGAATGTAAGCCTGTTAGTTTTTCTTCATCTATTGTCCACACTTGTTTAAAGAATTGAGTAATACCTGTAGCTTTAAATTCAGTTTCACCTTTTGTAGCTCCGTAGTCTATGCCTATGCTAATAATCATAAAGTTTAATTTATTGCCGTATTCATCAACAGCATTATCTTTAATAAACAAGCTCGGCTCGTCACAGAATTTTCTATATATGATTCCTTCTGCATTTTTCCACAACCCTAATATTAATCTGTCATAAAAGACCGTGCCTTGATATTCTTTGCACAAGTTATCAACAAACTCTTTAGATAAAAAAGGATTGTCAAATATCGTGTAATGCTGTACGTATACGTCCAAGTTATCTTGCTCTACTCTATCTAAAAAATCTTTCTTTAACCAATGGCTTTGATTCTCTGGGTTTAATGCGCCATCAAAACAAGAATAATCTTTGTCTAATGAGGCTTGAATCATTACAAAGACTTCTTGATTCCATTTAGCTACCTCATCACCATAAGCATATTTAATTGAGCTACCTTGAATCTTTGACACTTGGTTAACTTTCTCACAACCCAAACAATAAACTTCTTCACCAAATAATTTAGCTGTGTTATTTGAGCTAATAGTGCTAACTAAATCACGACCATAGATTTGTCTTAATGGTTGTAATACATTTCGTTCTATAGTCCCTTTACTAACACCAAAGATACAACATAAGCCATCTAGTCCTATTCTCTCTCTTATTCTTTTAGGTATTGTATATAGATTATCTAAATAAGTTTTACCACATCTACGAGCGCCTACTTTTATGTTATATCTGTGCGTTGCATTTCTAATAAATTCTTTTTGCTTATCGCTTAATATCATTTTTAGCCTCTTCGCTTATTTTAGCTAATAATTCATCTACTTTAGTCAATTCGTTAGAAGTAGTATAATCTTCTACTTTATCACGCCATTGTAATTTTCTTCTATTTTTAAGCCAAAAGATTTGAGCTGTTACATTTCCTTCTAAAGCGCTTTTTAATAATGCGTTTTCTACTTCAAAATCTACTATCTCTTTATTCTTTTTTAAGGCCTCCGATATCTCTTTAGATTTTTTCTTCCACTCATAATATGTAGAGTTAGCTATTCCCATATTATGTGCTATTTGTTCATCTGTTAATCCTTCTCTAGCCCAACCCTCAAGAAGTATGAGTTTATCTTTTTCAAGCCAATCATTAATTTTAGCCATTACATCACCTATCTTCTCAATGCACTTGATATAACCTCACTTAATTTATACAAAAAAAAAGAGAAAGAATCAACATAACTAATAATTCTTACTCTTATCACTATCATAAGGAAGTAGTTTTTCAAGCTCTTCGTCATTTTTATCGTCATTTAAATACTCCCATATAGCATCTTTAAACATTTCTCTCATATGCTGATTAGCATAAATATACCAACGATAGAATCTCTTTGCATTATTGTCTAACTCTTTATATCTTTTCTTAATCAATATTCTGTTATAGTAAAATGTTTTGAATGTATAAATCGTCATTTTCTCTTCTATGTATCTACACTTGCTAAAATCAAACATCTTACCACCTACTTTTATTTGCCAAATATAATTTTATCAACTTCTTTTTTGGCTTTTTCTAAATTAACGTCTATTTCATCAAGTATTGTTGATTTTTTAGTTTCTTGTTTTTCTTTTTCTACTTCTAATAAATCTAAAAACTTGTTAGCTTTAGTTTTAGATAGTCCGCTATGGTATTGAAAATAAGCTGTTAAGAATCCTAGTCTTTTGTTAAACTCATCATCTTTACTTCTTTTAACTATAGTTTTATTCTTACCTTCTTTGTCCCAAAATAAGATTGTAGCTCCTTTATTTATAATGTATCTCTCTGGCAATTTCTTTTTCTTCTCTTCTCTTTCCCAAATAAAATCACAAGCAAAATGACGACTTGGAAAATTAAAGTTTTCTCCATATACATTTAAATCTAATGGGGCTTCTATTGTTGGGGTAGTTACTCCTGTTATTTTTATATTATTAATTCCTATTTTTGCCATTTTATTACCTACTTTCTATAATTATATCTTTTAGCTTGAATCTGTAAGGCTCAAGAATCCTTTTTAAAGTCATAAACTCTTTAACTGGTATAGCTTTATATAAATGAAGCACTTGTGTATTTTCGTTATATTCAGCCTCATATTTGCTTACCCATTTTATAACACTTGGAACATCTATTATCTTCAATTTTCTTCAACCTCACTTCTTCTGTTTTAATATTTTCTAATATAGCTATCATTTCTTCTAGTTCTTCTATTGTATATTTTTTATAATCTTTTTCATTCATTATTTTTACTATCAATTCGTACATTTTCACACCTTAATATCTTTACTGCGGTTCTAACATCTGGAGAAGAAATGTTATCTAACTTTTTGATAGCTTTGTTAATTGTTTGTTCTAACGCTTCTATATATCTAATTAATTGATATTTAGTTTTAGTGTTTAGAGAAAATACGTTGTGTTCTTTCATTTTCTTCCTCCTTGATTTTTTTAACTTTAACCTCTAGTATCTCGCCCTTAAATTGTTTAAGTATTGTTTTTATTTCTTCTATTTCTTCAATAGTAAATTTTCTATAATTATATTCATAAAACAATCTAATAAGCACATCATACATTTATTTCTTTTCCAACACCCTTCCTTTGAATAGATTTTCTCTATATATAGGGAAATCACTATTTAATTTAATATCGTGTCTTATTATTAGGTAATTCGTATACTCTTTTTTATTTAAGTTTCTACCCATAGCTTTAGCTCTTTCTAAATCGTTAGTGTTAGCTATATGCTCTACTCCTCCAGAATATAACCAAGCATAAACCCTATATATATAATCCATTTATTCCTCCTTATTTTTTAATTCCTTGATAGTAACATAAAAGCCTCCACCATAATAGCCATTACCATACCCGTCATCACCATTTAATTGATTTATAGTATTGTCTTCATAATATATAAACATTGTAAATTCGTCATCTCGCATATATTTAACTTCAATATTTGTGATAACATTATTATTTTTTTCTAGCTTCTTTAAATCTTCAAAACTAGACCAACCATTACCACAACCGCCACAGCCTTCATTTTTTGCTATTTCTATAATTATTCCGTCTTTACACGTTAATATATAACCGTCAACGTAATAGCCATATTCATCTTTTACTTCTTTTTCTTCTACTTTTATAATTGATTTCCCTATTAAAAAGTCAAAATCTTTACCATCTTTATGTTCAAATTTCATAATTAATCCACTTCCTATTTCTTTCTTCTATTGCCATTTCTTCTAGTAGCTTGTTTTCTTTACCTACTCTTATATAAATACCACTATTCATTGTTGTTCTCCTTATCTAATATTTCTAATAAAGGTATAACACCTTTTATACAAGCACCTGTTTTATAATCTAAATAAAATTCATTTTCTTTTATATATTCTCTTACTTCTTTTATGATAGAGTGTAATATTTCATTTTCAGCATACATTTGAAATGGATTTATCGTATCTTTAAAAGTGCAATACCACTCTAAATGTTCTATTTCATCTTTAATATTTTGTAATGTTGGTGGATTTTCACTACTTTTAAATATAACTTCTGGGTTTCTATATTCTGCTATTTCAATAGTGTTTTCATCTATAATTTTTATTAATCTACTCACTCTTTATCAACTCCTTTGAGTATGTCTAGTAAATCTGCGCATTTGTCTAATCTAACAATAAAGTAGTTAATATCATCTATTGTTTCTAAAGTTGTATAACTATTCTTTTCTATATATTCTATTGCTTTATCTACTTTTTTAGCTTCATCATAAAATTTACTTTCCCATTTTGTACTTTCAGCTGTTAATCTTTCTATTTCTTTGTTTTTATCTTCTTCTACTTTATCACTAGCATTTTGTAACATTACATATTCTTCTTTTAATCTTTTTATTTCTTCATATTGCTCGTGTACTCTATCTTTTAGCCTATCATAATTATCTTCTGCTTTAGCTATTATTTCTTGTATTTCTTCGTTTGTCATTCTTTTTCACTTCCTTTTAATATATTTTCAAGTGTTCTTAAAGCTACTATAGTGTTAGTAGGCATAGATGTATGAATCCATACGTCGTTTATATAATTTAAAGCTTTTATGATTCTATTTGCATAATCTTGGTATTCTTTCTCATATTTTAAACTATCTTCAATGAATCTTTCAAGATTTGTTATTCTTGCTACGAAAGGAACATTTTTACTAACGTAAAGAAATGTTTTAGGAGTTCTAACATCTGTCCATTTCTTATCGTTACCTTTCTTTTCGTTCACAAGTTTGATTCCGTAATCGTGAGCGTTTAGTGGCTCATATTCCTCTTTCAATTTTTATCATCTCCTGGGAAATTAAATATATCTAATTGTTTAAAATTAATTCTTTGTACTATATCGTTGTAATATTTCTCGCTTATTTCACTAGCTATACAATTACGATTCAATTCATTACAAACTTCAAGTGTAGTACCACTACCAGCAAACGGCTCAAATATATAGTCACTAGGAACACTCATTATTTCTATAAATCTTCTAGGGATTTCTTTAGGGAATGGTGCGTCGTGATTCCTTTCTTTGGCACTCGCTGGTGCAATTTCCCATACGTTATTAGTAATAGTAAACCACCTATCTTTACTTAAAGAACATTGTGTCCTTTCTTGTTCATTTCCTTGATATTTGCCTCTTTTCCTAAATATCATTATAACTTCTGTTTGGCACATAAATATAGGAGTCCCTGGTTTAGGGTAGCTACCAAAATATATTTGTGTTGAATTATGTTTGTTCCAATATATATTCCTTTCGTGTATAAATCCTAAATCGTAAGCTATTTTAATTATGTCAGCCATTAAAGGGTAATCTAGCCTTTCTCCGTTTGTTGGGTTAGGCAAGTTTTCTTGTATATTCCAGCAAACATACCCACCTGGTCTAGTTATTCTAAACAATTCTTTAAACCATTTTTTGTTATATTCTATATAACTATTATAGCTGTCCCATTTTAAGAATCCGTCTTGGTAATCTTTAAGATTAAAATATGGTGGCGATGTAATCGTTAATTGTATTTTTTCATTTTCTATTTCTTTCATTAAATCTAGGCAATCGCAGTTGTATAACTCATTTTTAAAATATTTTGTTTTTTTACAATCCATTTTTCATCTCTCTTTCAAAATATTTGTTGCTTTAACTAGACAAGTTAATAAATCTTCTTTAGTAAAAACATCTTGATTCTCTATGACATTTTTTAAATATTTAAGAGTTTGCTCTATTTTTTGCTGTTTTTTAATTTCTTTAGCTTTTAATTCTGCTGTTTCAATGCTTAATATTTCGTAATTCATAAATTAAAAAGAGGGCTATTATATAAAATTTAATAACCCCCTTTCTCCTTTCTTTTAATGTTTTAAACTTTCTTGTGCTTTCTTTATAGCTGTTTTTGTACCTGCTTCATAGCCTAGTCTTTTGTATAATGTTTTTCTATACTCTGTGTATAAGAATACAGGGTAAGATAAATTCACATTGTATACGTCTTCAATAGATTGTAAACAAGTAGGAACAGAGTTCCATCTTCTCATAATTGAGCAATCTTCTCTTAATCTTTCTTTTAATCTATCTAAATCTAAACTAGCAGAATCTAAATTTTGGCATATCAATAATGCTTGCTCTAAATAACCTTTTGCTCCATTTCTAAATTTAAAGAATGAAAGAACTTCGGTTAAATAATCTAATTTTTGTTTTGTTTGTTCATAATTTCTTTCGGTAAAATCAAAATCTCCTTTGTAAATTTTTTTGCTGTATTTTGTACCACCTTGACAAGCCATAACGATTGATATTAAAGATAAACCTTTATAAGTTTCTACTAAATCTTGTAAATATATGTATGATTGCATACCTCTATCAGCATAAGACTTAATATAATCTCTTAAAGTCCAATTTGTTTGATGAATATTCATAGATAAACATTCTTCTATACCAGCGCCTTTATGTACTATATACTCAATAGGCATTTGTAAGAATTGTAATGCTTTTAATCTACCTTGTCCGTCTATTACTTCCATATTCTCGTTTACAATAATTGGTGATGTAATATAACCTACGTTTTTGATACTATCTATTATTTTTTTAACTCTGCTAGGAGAAACATCTCTATTTCCTTTTAATTGTTTAAACATTTCATATTTTTTTGTAATTTTTACTTCTTTCATAAATAATCCCTCTTTCTATTAATTGTTAAATTCTTCAAATCTAACAGCCTCCATCTTTTTTTTGATGGCATTTATTTTTTCTTCTGTACTTTTATAGGCATTTTTAAAGCGTGTGAGCGAACATTCTTTGTCAGCCAACATATTTATCGATTCTTGGCTCATTCGTGTCGCTAGCGCTTCAAAATAGCTCATAGCGGGTGGTTTACCCTCTACCCAATGTTTTCTTTCTTCGGTTGTATTAATAGCAGTATCAATTTTAATTTTTGTTTTTAGTTCTATAACATCTTTGTTTAATCTTGCAATTACCTCCCCAATAATGTAATTGAGATTCGAGTAGACTTCTAAATTGTGAGCATATTCATACATAGTGTTAGGCTCTTCTAATAGCTGTTGAAATACATTTGAATACATATCTTTTAAATCTTTGCTTGTTTTATTTTTTATGTTAAACGGATTAAATAAATATTCTTTCTCTTGCATTAGAACGGCAAGTCCTCATCTGTTATTTCAACTTCATCTAAAACAACTTCTTTACCAAAGTCATTAAAATCATCTTTAGTTTCTTGTTTAACTATGTTAGATTCTTTAGTGTTTTCAACTCTTTCAAAATCCATAACAAATATGTAAGGAATAGTAGCTTTGTCTTTACTCTTATAAAAAGTTAAAAAAGCGTCTTTTAAAATTATTCTTTCTTTGTTATGAATCTCTACATCTTGTTTAAATTGAATATCAACATAACCATTTTCATATTCACCATTTTTAAGTTTTCTTGATAAACCTATCTTGTAATATTTCCTACCATTATATTCTTTCTCAAAAATCATATAAGGCTTGTCGCTTTGTATATTCATTCGTAGCTAACCCCCAAGTCTATTTCCATTTCAGCATATTCATCTATAACAGCTTGACGTTTTAATTCATCAGTACCACACATCTTTAATGCTATTTCACCGAATCTTCTATATGCGCTTTTAAATTGTACTTCTTGATTAATAGGAACAACCTCTTTCGCTTTAGTGTTTAAGTTATAAAGCTTGTGATATTCGCTATTTTCCATATTAGCTGTTTTTAATTCGCTTTCTAATCTCAAAAGTTGGTGAATATTCATATCTTGTAAATGAGTCCAAATTTTATCAACCAAGAAATCGTCTAAATCTTCCTTACGCATACCCATTTTTTTGTAAAGCTCATTAATAGTTAATTTGACTTGATTCATAGCTTCGTTCATAGGAATAAATATTCCTTTAGCTATTTCAAATACATCAAATTTAGCTTTCTTCATATCTTCTGCAGAAGCAACAGCTATATCTACACCAAACCCTGCAAACCCTAAAGCTCTACCTACAGCAGAGGTTTCGCAATTTTCCACCATTGATGTCTCATTGATTCTATCTTTCTTTTCATCACCTGTTAATGTTTCACTAGCTGTACCAGTTGCTATAATTATTCCATTTTCGTTTTTAACTACAGCCCTAATTCTTACATAACCCTCTTTTATTTCTTCAATTTCAGTTGCTATTGCACCTGTTGGGTATACTTTTCTATAAGCTTTGATTCTTTCATTTACAGAAGCATAATCTTTACCTTTAATGTCTGTAGTCTTGATTCCTTCGTTTGCTTCTTTTATTTGCTCATAACTTACTCTAATCTCGTTCAAATAACTCAACCCCCTCTTTTGCTAATTTGTCATAATCATCTTCGCTTAATGTATTTTGTATAGCTTCTACAATAGCTATCAACTTTTCTTTTTCTTCTTTTAACTTTAAACATTCTTTTTGATATGAATTTAATAGTCCAGGTGTATTTTCTTCTTTTCTTTCTTCTGTTTTATTTATGTACTCTTTAAATTTTTCTTCTGCATATTCTCTATTGTCTTGAGTATCATCAAGAGCGTCTAGCAAATCTTCTATGTTTATGTAATAGCTGTCTTTTATGTTTACAATTCTATAATTTCTGCAGTTTTCTTGTTCTAGCTGATGTATAAGCCGTCTATATCTCTCTTCAAGTTCTATCATCATAATCTTTTCCTCATTTCTTTTTTAAATTTTAGTAATGATTCTCTTTTGCTAATCTCTTCGTCGTGTATCTTTTGTTTTTCTTCATCTACGTATAAAGAGTAACCGCACCAATGACAAACTACACTTTCTACTCCTGGCTTTATTACAACACTTTTGCCACATTTACATTTGTAAGTGTTATCAGTTCTCTCTTGGTGTATCTTTTTTACATTGTCGATTTTACCTTTATTCCAATTAGCATAATCTTTCATAGAGTAGACAACCATTGCTTACACCCCTTTTTAGTCTTTGAATGGTATATGTCTAATTGAGCATTTTTACTTAATCGTTTCCAGATAATCCAACAATTCAAATAGATATCTTTTTCGATTTCATATTGTTCTTGCATTAAATCAAATCCTTCCCTACTACTTGCTCAAAAGTATATTTAGGCTCTCTACCATAATAAGTCTCTATTACGTTAGTCATACCCCTTTTGTCGAGAATATCTGTTACTCTAGGTAATGCTTTTTCTAAAGTGTTTATATATCGTTTATCAAACTCTTCTTGATTCATCTCATATAATTCTTTGTTAACATTTAAATTTGAATTTAAATATTTCTTATAAACTTTCTTTAGATACTTTACGCTTCTACATCTATCTTCGTGATTATGAAGTTCTAATCTATTAAACCACCTACCACAAAATTGACAAGCTACTCTACCTAGACTATTAGTTTTCTTATCTTCTGTAGTTAATAATCCTCTAATTAGTTGGTAAGCGTCTGGGTCTTTACCATAGTTATTTTCGTTCTTTAAAAAGTCTTCTAAATTCTTTTTGATATCTTCAAAATCATAAGGCTTCATAATACGTTCCCATTCTTTCATCATATTGTTTAAAATATTATCTCCTAAACGAGAGACAAAATATGGTCTATGAATTGTAATTATATCTATAAGTTCTTTCACTTCTAATCTTGTCAATTATTATTCCCCTTTACAAAATCTTCCATAATTTTTTGTTGCCTTTCTCTTTGTATATCTATTTTACTTTTATATTCACTAACGTTTTGATTCTCCCACCATTTTTCTTTAATAGCTTTTCTCAAAACTAAATTAAAATTGCTGTACTTATTCTTGTTATTATTTGATTCAACATATTCGTCCAGTTGTTCAATTTTCTTGTCTACAATTTCTTTAGAAAAATCTTCTATAAGCTTTTCATATTGTTTAGTTGTGAGTTTTACACGCCCATAAGTTCCAAACTTATGGCGTATATTATCTATACTATACTTATCTATACTATACTTATCTATACTATTCTGTGTATACAGATTGTATACATTGTTAGAATCTAGTGTTAAAAGAGCCTTCTCTTTTTGATAATTTGTAGGATTAATTCTATCTTTTTGAAGATAGTTGTTTAAACGCCAATGACGTATAACAATAACGCCTGATTCAAACGGAATCACAAATTGTTTAGCTATTAAAACTTTCAAATCATCTTCTTTATGACCTGTCATTCTCATAATAGCTTTCCAATTATCAACAAAGCCGTCATCATCAGCGTTCATAGATAAATGAAAATATAAATTTTGAGAACTATCTGGCATTTCTAAAAAATTATCATTGTTAGTTATTGTTTTGTTAAACATTCTTCTTTGTGCCATATTTAACCTCTCACTACATCTAATCCAACGCCAACTATTAAGCAGTTAAATAGTGCAGTAAGAACACCAAACCACGTGTAAGTAGCTCCTAGAAAAATTAATGAAATAAAATCTAAAGCTAATCTTATACTTGCAACCCCCATAAGAATTTTTATTAATAATGTTTTTTTGTTTTTCATTTTTAATCTCCTTATGTTATAATTTTTTTAAGAAGCTTACTCAAGTTTCTTTTTCTATGTATTACTCTTCGTCTGGTTTTTTTCTATCTAATAGAATTTGTCTCACGTAAGAAGCAATAGAAAGTTGTCTAGCATTAGCTTCTTTTGTTAATTCATCTTTCAATACTTTTGTTACTAATACGTGAATATAAGTTGTTTCTTCATCTGTATATCGCATATGTTTTTCTCCTTTCTACTTATAATACTACATTATAATTAATACTATTGCAATATTAAACTATTATCTTTACACAAATTTAACAAAAATAAAAAAGAGCATTCTCGCTCTAATAAAATTTTGCGTTAATTTCTTTGACATACCATTTGTTATAATTTTTGAAATGACGTTTAGCTGTTTCTTCTACATCTGTATAAGTGAATGTAGCATAAGCTTCTTCAATATCTTCTGTCCATTTAAAGTGAATTTTGTAAGGCTCTGCGCCATTCACTATGCTTTCATCTACAGCTAAAAAAATTTCTTTGTTGCCTCTACCTCTAGTAGCTATTACGTACATATTAGTAGTAGCTTTTACTTTTGATTCTTTCATAATAATCCCCCTCTATGCTCTGCGTTTCTCATACTGGAGTTGCAACCAGTCAATGCTCACATTATAGAAGAGTTTAGCACTCTTCAATGTCATCTATTAATATCATAGAGTCTTTGGAAAGAGCCTCTTTAGTTCTTTCTAATAAACATCTAGGCACTAGCATTACACAGATGTTACCTGGTAAGTAGTGCATATAGTGATATGTTATTTTGAAAACATCTTCGTTAGTATATAAACTAGCTGTAAATTTTTCTCTCACATTAATCTTCCTTTCTTAATTTGTATTCATAGTGATATGAATATACACCAGAGCTTTGTTTGATTTCTAGTTTATCTCCATAATGTTCTAACAAAGCTCTTTTGTAATTCTCTTGCTCCATATTGTTTCTTGTATGTCCTATACAAGCTATTCCAACTTGTATTGTTTTGCCTTCATCTAACAAAGCAATCATTTCTTTTAAATACTTCTCTTGGAAATAGTTTGACCCACTTACATATACACTTTCTTGCATCTAGGAACACTCTCCTTTCTTTTAATTGTAGTACTATTATACTACAGATTTAATATTATGTCAAATTCATCTAATTATTGAGAAAATACTTTCCCACTAATATTTTAATATATTTTGAATGTCAAATCAAATTTTGCTATAATATTACTCGTGATGTTTTATGAGGTATAAAAGTAATAAATTAAAGAAATTAGAAAACAATAGATTTTCTGTATTTACAAAAAATTTTACTCATTGTTATTTTTGTTTAAAACCTAGAGCAGACTTACACGAGATTCTTTATGGTAAGAATAGACGTAATTCTATAAAATACGGCTATGTACTACCTTTATGTAGAGAACATCATAACTCATTTCACGAAAATCACGTTTTAACAAGAATATGGTGTGCTAAATGTCAAGAACATTTTGAGCAAACACACACTAGAGAAGAATGGATTTCTATATTTCATATGAATTATATACAATAAAAAAAGACTAGTTAATTCTAGTCCTTTTTTATGATTTTTTTGCCTCAAAATCAAATGGGTACTTTATAAGTACCATAGAAATAGATATAAAGGCTACATTTAGTCAATCACTCTAAATGCTATGCTGATTACGCTTCCTAGTGGTTAAATTTGCAATTATTAACCTAAACCTTGTGCTAGATAACTTTTATATATCTATCTCTACGCTACCTATAAGGTAACGTATGGAATATTTAATTATTCTCAAACATTATTACGTCTGTTTGCAAGACGAGAGCCATTGGCTACTACGGGTCGCCTAGTCTAGCATTAAGTTAGCTATCGGCTTTTGAGTGTTTAACTCCTCTAATCGTTATTTTAGTGCTTAATAGCACCATAGAATAGATATATAAGTGTTTAACGTGTATTTATATCTATTCTATGCTACTAGGGAGATTAACTCCTAATAACATTAGATTATTTAAGAAAGATGTATCGTTTAGATACATTTCTATTATAACACATATTTTTTTATTTTAAATAATTATTAGAACAATAATAGCCTAATGCGTTATCTACAATATTCCAGCCTTTTTTGACTCCGTGATTTTCAACTTGAGAATTATATTTAGCAACATATACAATCTCGCCTTTTGTACTAGGTTTAGTTCTTACATTTAAGCCAACTTTTGTTGCTACTCTTTTAGTATGATTAATTAATTTAGCTGTTCCATTATCACTAACTATTTGTCCGTCATATATATTTAAATATTTAAGAGGGTCTAACCATTTAGCTAATATACCATATTTTAAGCCTTTGCCTTTTTGTAAACCAAAGTGTAAATGACAGCCGTCAGCGTTACCTGTGCAACCCATTCTGGCAATCATTTGACCTTTAGAGACTTTATCTCCTTCGTGAATTAGTTGGCTATTCTTTTTTAAATGTCCATATTCGCTAGTCATATTATATTTTGGGTGATAGATTCCAATTACATAACCACCACTATTTGCTCCTTGATAACGATTATAAATTACGATTCCGTCTTCCACAGCGTATATAGGCTGATTAGAGCCACCATATGAAGAGTTCCAACCAAAGTCTATTCCTTTATGTCTTAAAGAAAAACCTCTTTTGATACCAACATAATTTGTGGGACACCTCATTATTCATCACCATCTTTCTTTTTACTAAAATAAAATGTAAATATCATTGCCACTATCATCATAAAATCTTTTGGCTCTATCTTATCAACAATAAAGCCATATATTAAAGCTCCTGTGATTAAGATTGTGACTATACTTTTTAAATCTATTAATTTAGCTATTCTTTCTTTCATTATGCGTCACTCTCTTTCACAATTCGAGAGGCAAAAGTACTCCAATTATTAGCAGTAATCCAGCTTTCATATAAAGAATCAGGAACAATTATTTTACAATCGTTAGGAACATAATTAAATACATTTGTGCTATCTAAAGTTGGCACATCAGCACATATAGTTAAATCAATTATTTTTAAACTGACACAGCCTCCAAAAACATAAGTACGCAACCTTGTTACATTATTTAAAAAAACAAATTTTGTTAAACTTCTGCAATTATTAAATATAGAATTTTGTATTTGGTAGCCATCATTTATTCCTATAATTTCTTTTACGCCATAACAATTATAAAACATACTGCTTGGCAAACTCATTCTATTAAATACTATTCTTTTTATAGCCATACAATTATTAAAAGCATTACTTCCACCTTCAATAGTTTCTTTAGCAAAAACTACCTTTTTAAGAGTTCTACATTCCATAAACATATAACTTTTAAGAGTAGTTATACTAGGGTGTAAATAATATTTTAAAGCTCCACAATAAGCAAATACATAACCAGTAGGAATAGAAGTTAGATTAGTTGGAGTAGTTATTGTCTCTAAAGAATGAAGATGTCCAAAAGCATAGCCTTCTATTTTTGTCATATTGCTACCTATTTCAATTTTATATATCGAATTTATGTAAATATTGTCATATAAATTGCTTGTTGTAGTGTTGTCCATTGTGAAAATCATACTTTCATTAGTTCCAGAGCTTGTTGTCGAAAACATTATTTCCCCACCAGAAATTGAAATCACATATTTACCTGGAGCTGTGTAAGTGTGTTGAGTAGCTACAAGAGTGTATAAGTCGGTGCCTGTAGCTGTTGAAGTAGTATTATCTCCCCAATCTATAGTAGCAGTTCCATTAACACCAAAGCATAAATAAGGATTCAATCTATATTCGTTATCAAAATTAACATATATTCTTGTAGCTCCGTCATCAGTTACAAAATATTGCCCTATATCTAATTTTCCATAAGAATTAACTCCGTCTTTTGCGTCACTTAAAGTCCAATTCCACCCTTGAGCAGTTAATCCGTCGTGAGTAGGATTACTTGGCATTGAATTTAAAGCTAAAAATTCAGCTTTTGTATAAGAGTATATTCTAGTGCCGTCATAATCGTAAAAATCTACGTCTTTTGATTCTACTTCTGTAGTTCCTCCACCACTAGGCAAATTAGCTATTGCAGTATCAAAATTAGAAGCTTGGATTGTAGCTGACGTGCCACCTTTTGTTCTTATTGCGTCTGCTACATCTGTTAGGAAATGTCCTAATGAATCTGTTCTTGCCACTAATAGTCACCTCCTAAAGCGTCTGTAATAGCACTAGCTATGCTATCATCTACATATTTTTTATTAACTAATTGATTATTTGTTGTTGGAGTTACACTACTTTCTGGCAATACACTAAATGTTTTCTTCCTAGAAATAGATTGTTCTTTATCAACAAGATTTAAGTTCCTTGTATCATAAGATGAAACACTTAAATCCAACATTTTATTAGTTAATTTAATAGTAGTCATTCTTGTCTTCAAATCATAATTTGTTCCCCCACCCATTGTATTAAATGTTAAATAGCCTATACTAACATTATCTGCTAATTCATCAGTTACGTCTTGAGAAATATAAATGTAATAATTATAGCCAAATAATCTATCACCTATTCCAACTTGAGTATATCGTGCTGTTGAAGTAGTACCTTTAAATGTCATTTGTAAACTAATTGCTTTATCATCATATGCCGATAAAACATATATTCCTTTTTTAATACCAGTTATATCTAAATAATTTGAAGTTGAATAATCTCCACAATCTCCTAGATATGTCATTACTCCACTTTGAGATACTAACCCTTTACCAGTTATTACGTTTTCAAGAGTACCTTTAGATATGAAAGCATTATTAGACATATTAGTATAATCAGTATAAGCTTTTGAGTCTGAATAAATTGTTCCATTAGATATAGATATGCCGAAAGCACCTGATATTTTAACTACTCCACCTTTTGAAGCAGTCGCATAATCAGTATTTTTAACATAATCAGTTAAATCACTTTCTGTTAGATAATCGCCACTAGGCTGTATTCCTAAATCGCTTAAAGATTTATTACCACTCAACGTGACATTGTTAATACTAGGCTTATTAGTTAAATCTGTATAATCGCTTGTGCCTCCACTACCTCCTGTTGAGCTTATTGTCATTGTACTTCCACTTTGAGTAATAGATATATTTTCTCCTTCTTGTATTGTTAATGTGTTTACTCCGTTAATTTTAGCGTCTGCACCATCATCACCTTTAGCCCCTTTGTCACCTTTTGGCCCTTGAATACCTTGTGGACCACGTTCTCCTGTTGTTCCTTTGTCACCTTTATCGCCTTTAGCACCAGTATCACCTTTGTCGCCTTTTGGCCCTTGTGGGCCTGTAGCTCCGTCTTGACCATTAAATTCCCCATTATTTACTCTTTGTTTTAAATCTGTAATATAAGCTTCTCTTTCTTCTTCTGCGTCAACTCTTAAAGCTTCGTTTGTTACTCGAGCATTTTCGTTTATTACTCTTTGACTTTCTGCAAATTGAATATTGCTTAATTGTATATTAGCGTTAATTAGCCAATTATCTATTGAAGTTGGCATTTCTCCTTGTCCTACTTCTAAACAATCGTGTACGCTTAAAGTTGCTTGTAAAGAGTTCCAAACTTTTGTGTTATCAACAATTTGTAGTTGAAAAGTAATTGATAATTGTGAGACTATCGCTTGAGTTATTACTAAATCAAAACTATTTTCTTCATCATTGCGAGTTAAAGGAAAAGATATCAACTCATTGTTTATATCTTTTAAAGTTGTCAACAATGTTGCAACACCATCTGGCATTTCATCAAATTTGAATCTTAATAAATCAACTTCGTTGTCTGTTTTTACAGCTAATCCTAAAGTGTCAAGAGTACCATTTTCAAGTATTCTACTATCTTTATATACTTTTATTATTTTTATCATTTTTCAACCTCCTTAATCAGTTGTTTTAGTATATTCTATTAGCACCCAAGTATAAGAGTGAGCTAAAGAACTATAGTATTGTAGATTATTGTTGACAACTCTTAACATAGTATCATTCCATACACAATTATTAGTGCTTCCACCTATTAATCCTTTTGTCAAAGTATCTACGTTAGAGATTGATACAAGAGTAGTCCAAGCACTTGCTGTCAAATCTCCACTAATAGAGTAAACTCTTCTATATATAGGTTTATTATCTTTCCATATTCCTACTATTTGTTCGGTAGTAGAATATGTAGAATTTCTATCTATTAGTGCTTTTGTATCGGCTACTAAATCTTCTTTAGTAATACTTTTAGTTTCATCATTTTGCACTATAGGTATTAAATCACTATCATTTATAGTTGTCGTTGTTGTTAATTCACTAATTTTTAATCCGTCTTCCATTACTTATCAATCCTTTCTTTTAAATCTTCTATTTCTTGTTTCAATTTTTTTATTTCTTCTTGTTGCTCTTTAATAGCTTGTATACATATAGAAGTCATATTGTTATAGTCTGCACCATCATTATCATTGTTAAGCATTTCTGTAGGCGTTTTTCTTCCTTTTCCAATTATTACTCCAATATGAGGCTTTTTTTCGTCTTCTTCATTTTTATAATTAAAAGAATAAACATCTGTATTTTTAATCAAGTCTAAAGCATTGCTAAACTCTTTAATGTTCTTTTTATATTCTTCTAAAGAACTATTATACAAATAAACTCCTGTATAAGACGCTTCTAAAACTTTTCTTCCATTTATTGACATATCGATTGTTCCGTCTTCTGGGAAAGCTGTCATATATATATTTTTTGGAGATATATTTAAAGTTGCCGAGTTTGTAGTTCCATTGTCAAAGCTAGCAAAACTTATTCCATTACTTCCAGGATTATCTTTATTTACATAAAATCTCATACTTGAATAATTATAACCAAGATTTAAAACTGCTGTTCTTTCGTGCATTTCGACAAAAAAGCTTCCATTGTTTCCATTGTCAACATATATGCCTTCTGGCCCAAAAGAACTCCAACCATCACTATTAGTACTTTGTATAGATAATTTTGCCGAATCGTGTTCTCCGTATAAAGTAATATCACCACCATTAATAGTCGCATTATTACAAGCCATATTACCATTTAAGTCAACAGAAAATCCACCATTAATAGTAGTGTAGCCCTCTAACTTAATGTTATCGGCTTTTATGTTAAATTCTGTACCATTGTCAGCGTTTTGTTTTAATTCAGCTAGTGCAAGTTTGCCTTCGCTATCTACTTTCAAAACTATTTGTTTGTTAGCTTTATCTACTCTTAATGAAACATCATCAACATTAGCTGTGCTTGTTATATATTCTTGCTGTTTTTCTTGAGGCATTTCAGTAAATATATTTTCTTCTAAACCTTGTTCAACTATTATTTCGTCATTTAATAATAAACAATCATACTCATTTTCGTCTATGCTTACTTTGTATTTATCATTAAATTCTAAATAAGTTATTCCAGTAGAAGAAACATCATTTAAAGAGTATGTCAAGCCATTTAATACGTCAAACATTT
>JAEIGA010006580.1_pt1 | contig 17704 bp, 16 predicted proteins | sample 9270691 | NCBI WGS metagenome assembly JAEIGA01 (sample SAMN17057246, study PRJNA624740) | gut metagenome | biome: biome; isolation source: fecal sample | host: Bos grunniens | place: China: Xizang | collected 2019 | reverse complement strand
TTACCTCTCATTATTAAATTGTATTGTCAACGGAACAAGCAGTAGAAGCATTGTTGTTAACACAAAGGTTCAATATATGGGGCGAATAAACTCACCCCATATATTCAAATAGTTTTAGCCTACGAGTAATCCGAGCTGACTTATAACACAATTCTTCGGATATCTGTAAAATCCGGGTGTAATATGTTAGACATCAAACGCAGAGCATACGCCGTCAGCTTCCTTGCTGACACTATTATAGCATACCAAATTCTGCTTGTCAATACTTTTTCGGAAAAAATTTAAAAATTCTATTTCACATATAAGATGACTGTTTCATCTTTGACATGAAGAAGCTTGACGATAGACAGCTCGACACCATCGCAGTGCTTGTGAAAGATCTGATAAAGAAATAAAGACAGAATAGTCGTGTACATCGAATCTTGTACACGACTATTGTTGTTACCTTCAATGATGAATATAAAGGCTCCTTTGAAATAGCAGAAGCGGATTTAATAACGCAAGTGATCGACCTGTTGAATGCTCGTGAATACAAATTTTCCAAAGATGCACCCGCACCCGGTTCGAGCAGATCTCTCACGTTAAAATATGATTCGGGTGAAGAAGTAATGATAAGTACAAGGGTTATCCGAGTGGATAACGGCTATTATGTACCGAGTTCTCAAGATGCTCTGGATAGCCTTCTTCAAGAATATGGCATAGCAGCAGGAACTGTGATGCCGAGATAGTCGAACGGGATTTACACGTAAAAGCCCGTAATAAACAGTCACATATATTTGACAGTTCGGTATTATAAAAAGTGTCGTATGCAAACTACTGCACAGAGGCAGAGCCTCTGTGCAGTCTTGAATGCAATATTGATAATTGAACCGTAATCGCATCGCTTTTTCTTTGACTACTGCGTAGCAAATTTGGAGATTTATAAATAACATTAAAAATCATTCATCTTTATACACTTTAAGTAACATTAGAAATGGCAATTTGGATAATCCGGCATCATCCATCATTGTTTTTTGAATTCGTAATCTGTATCGAGTAGATGTTGTTTGTGGAAATTTGCACTTCAATATTTGCTTTCCATTAATTTCTGTTAAATATAAAAGATCATACCATTCGTTGTCTTGAAACACTTGCACTATTGCCTCGGAAAGATTCTTTTGCATAAAATGCTGTTCTATAAGTATTGTGTCGGCTGTCATAGGATCCTTGAACAGCAATTCAATATATGGTTCACTATCATTTTCAGCTGCACACCACAATGTCGTGCTATAGTCAGATAGATTGTCGGCGGCTATATGATTGGGTCCAGCCCACCCTATGCTTGATGCCAGATATTTGCATTCATCTCTATATTCACATATTACATATATTGCTTTTTCTAATATACTCGTTTCGTCATTTGATGATATATAGGTGATTCGTGAAACCATTTTGTTCACTTCTATTACATAAATACTATTCGAAGAAACGCTGTTAATCTCAATAGTTTCATCGTTAATTGTTAGTGTTCCTCTAAAATGTTTATTGCTTGACGTTAAAACAATACTGTGAACATATTCATTTCCGCACCACACAAGCGCTCCGCAATCGGTTATTTGTGATTCGCTAATTTTGTATTGCTGGAAATTATGGCTAATCAACAAATTATACAGTTCGTGCAAAACAGTTAACAGCAACTCTTTTTCCCGATGATAAAGGGTAATTAATTCAGAACTAAAACTGATTTTTATTTCATCGGAATAATTCAATCCAAAGAAATGTCCCTTGCTTGCTAATGAAAATTTTATTGCGTACAGTCTGATTTTATCGTATTCTTTTGCGAGAGTGGCATAATCAGATACTATTGCCTTAAAACGTTCAGAGTCACAATAATGCATACAAATATATTGCAAGCGGTCGGCTATTAATTGCTTGTTTTCACATACCAAATGCAACAATCGATAATCAAAACATCTTATGTTTTGATTATTAAAAGCATCCGCTAATAGCTTAGTGACTTCTATTCCATATGCTGACACATTGTTCATCCAATGATGATATACATTATCTATTTCTAATTGCAAATCATTTTTTGAATAATAGGAATCTTTGTATTTGCCGGTTCCTGATGCATAATCAACAAACTCACAGATAAAGTTGCTTAATATAAAATCAAATGACCTATTATCCTTTGTTTTGAACAATCGGAAAAATTTGTCTTGATTATAACAATCGCTTTTTTGAGCTGCTTGCTCTAGTGCATAATGGTATTCATCCATATTAACTTTTGCGCTATAGACGGCTTTAGTTACCGAAAAGCACTTACAATAGTACACGCTTGCATCCAAATCATAGCCATATATCAAAACGGGGTGAATATCATGGTTTTTTTGATAGTGCTCGGTAGCAGCTATATAATACTGATCTACCCAAACATAGATATACTGGTCTGAATTAATAAAATCAATGAAGGATTCTTTGGAAGACAGCTTTAATGCCGACGAAATTGTTAATGTATCAACGTCCATTATTCCTTGATAAAAACAGAGATAATCTGTGTAATCATATACCGTAGGGTACTCATAACGATAAAAAATATTGATAAAATTATTCATATACCATCCCATTGTTTTATCATTAATACAAGGAATTGTCAAGGGGAGAGAATGGTGAGGATATAGAGTTATTGGCGCTTTATGATTGATAGGTAGCAATTTTTTCATTATGTTCGTTCCGTTTTCCATTATTCCTTTCATGCAATTTTGTGGCAAACGACAAGGGAGTTATTTTATATTTTATCATAAAATACCAAAATTGTCAACCATAATAGCTTTCTCATAAATGTTTTGATTCTTAAATCTTTTTCATGTGATAATTCTGAATTATTAGTTTTATTTAAAAATATGTAAATATTTGTCATTGAAAATTTAAAATTTTCTGAAAGGCATTGACAAGATATATAATAATAATGTAAAATAAATATGGATACGTGTATAATTTGATAATTCTATCACAGAATGTTCATTTATCATTTCGGTATTCGATTACTAATAGGAGTGTTAAACGTATTATGGAAGATAAGATTCTGAATGATATTAAAGAGATGTTATCGGATAGTCACCCCGATGTTGAAATTTCAATGGAAACTTTGTTGGAATACGGATCGGAGTCCTGTCTCGATATGACCTCTATTGAAATTGTGCAGTTTATTTTAGATCTGGAAGAAAAATATGATATTATCATCGATATTGATGATCGATATTATACCATTGGAGATGCCGTCCGCGGTGTTGTTGGTTATTTAGAAGAAAAAGAGACGTCAGACACGGAGGGAAAGCGTGAATCTGAGGTATAATACATATCACACTTTCGAAAAAGATGGATCTTACTATCTTTTTGACAATGAGAGGTTAATAAGTTGTATTATTGAGAAGCGTGTTTATGACGCCTTGATAAATAACGATTCATCTTTGCTTACCGAAAAAGAGATCCATATGTTTGAGGCTTTTCGCTCGAAAAACATTTTTTTGGTGGACAAACCTCAAGACCGCTACTCATTTCCGAAGTATAACATGGTGATTATCTCCATGGCTTTGTTCCATGGTTGTAACCTAAAGTGTAAATACTGCTTTGCGGATGCAGGAGATAACTTTAAAGGTGAACAACGAGGATTTACAGAAAATAGTATAAATGCTGCTATTGACTTTTTGCTTAAAGACCCATATTTCGCAAAAAATGATTATTATCGAATCAACCTTGTCAGTGGCGGAGAGCCACTACTGAATAAGCATCTTTTTAGACAGTTCATCGAATTGGCATTTGCTCGCTTTGAGAAAGCAAAAAAACATCTGTATATTTGGTTTTCTACAAACGGAACATTGTTATCGGAGGAAGATTTACTGTTTATCAGTAAATATAATGTGGGTTACGGCATTAGCATTGACGGTGATAAAATGGCTAATGACAAACTTCGTGTTTATAGTAATGGAGCGGGTACCTATGATGATATCGTCCACAACATTCAAAAGATCCAAAACTCCACGCTTGTCCCTAAACGTTTAAAAGAATTATGGGGCTTAATGGTCTACACCCGAGATAATATTGATTTGTTGGATAACATCACTCACTTGAACCATCTTGGCTTTTCAACCGTGCAGATGCGTTTTGTTCGATCAAACGACGAAGCGTTAGTATTGAACAAAAAAGAAGCTACCAATAGATTGCTTGAATTCATTGCTATTATTTTTCAAAGAGCTATTGAAGGTGATGTTTCGTTACTCCGGGTAATTTGTAATGATAATGATTACATTGGAAAAGTCATAAAACGAATTATTACGCAAACTCGAACCGAGGTTAGATGCGGCGCGGGATCATATATGTTTAGTTTTGCTGCTGATGGAAATATATATCCTTGCGATTGCTTTGTGGGCAACCCTGATTATGTTATGGGAAGTTTCTATAAAGGTATTCCTACAGAGCAATATGAACGTTATAGTGATCTTTCCGTTAATAACCGTCAAAAATGCAAAAATTGCTGGGCGAAATATGCGTGTGGTGGAGATTGCTACCACAATTCATATTTAAAGCATGACGATTTACTTGTTCCCGATGATACATATTGTGATATGGTGCTTCAAGTGATTGAATGTATTATTGCATATGTAAATCAATATCGTATGATGAATCGGGATGGTTACAATGCATTCTGTAATTTCCTGCAAGTTCGTGATAGAATGAGTTGGAAATGAAATAAGAATGAAATAATGTGAAAGGAGGAAAAGGCATATGACTTTGGAAGAATTGTTTTCTGGAAATCATTTGACTAGAAGTTGGGATTGCTCTGTTACAGGTAACATGGGAAACTGTGATCAAGGCAACGAAGACGGAAAGTGTGGAAACGCCGGCTCAAATGCAACTGACTGCCCCGGTCAACGTCCTAACGCTCCCTGCTGATCCACAAACCACATTTATAGTTATGTATCATTGCATGGCTATAAATGTGGCATTATATTTTCGTAATATATTCGTAATATAAATAGAGCCGTTTAAGCCAAATAATAAATGAAGCATTTTTATGTTGGAGATTGATATGAATATTTATTTTAGAAAAGAAGTTAGTAAAGTTTTCTTTTTTGGTGACTCAGTTACTTTTCGTCTGTCAGATCCTGTCTATAGAATGAATAAGGGGCTTTCTTTTATTGCTAATTGTATTTCTGAAGGCAATAATGATATAGACACTATTGCACAAGAATTGTTGGATGAATATAAAATCAACAGTGATTTGAATTCAGTAAAGGAAATGATCTTATCGCGTACACTTGAAGATGATAGTTTGAGGAGTGTTTTTACATCTAGTATTGACGATGCCCAAACAACTCCTATCGTATATGGAACAATGGGAAAAAGATATCCTAAAGTGTTACATATAGAACTCACGGGAACTTGTAATTTTCAGTGTAGTCATTGCTATAAGAATGCAACATATAATGGTAAATACATTGATAAATACTGGCTAACAGATAAAATACAAAATGAATTTAAGGGTTTAATTCCAATAATCCATTTCACTGGAGGAGAACCAACTCTCCATCCCGAATTTAAAGATATAGTTGCTCTGTTCGAACATGATCATGTATTGCAATTAACCACAAACGGCTCAACAATTCTATCGCATCATATTGACTTGTTTAAAAAATTTGAAGCAATTGATGTATCATTATACGGGCTTTCACCTAATGATTATTTAATTAACACGGGTAATTATGATGCATTTGATCGTGTAAAACAGGGCTGTATTTCATTAAGTAAGGCAAATATTGAATTTAGAGTAACGCTTATAGTTAATAACGACAACTGGCATCAAATGGAAGATTATGTTCGTTTTGCCATTGAGCTTGGAGCAAAGAGAATAGGTTTTGGTTTGCCAACGAATGGTGGAAAATTGTTGCTGAATACTACTGATAAATGGTCACTTTCTGCCGAAACACGAAGAAAAATATACAAAAACTTTCGAGCAATTCAAAGCAAATATGGTAATATAATTGATATAACCGAATGGGATAGAAAGGTGTATTCTGATTTGTGGAAGACACAATCTGATGACGATTCACTACGTTGTGGTGGCGGAACTAGAGATTGGTGGTTGTCTGAAAAATATACATTTAGACCTTGCAGTTTTTTGCCTGAGCAATATATATGTTTGGACTATACTAAATGGTATAATTTTGTCACGAATAAGGAAGGTATTAATTGGGCAAAAGCAAGAAGAAATTTGGAACTATTTGCAACTGAAAATAATCGGCATATTACTGATTTTTGTTCGATATTCCGACGTGAAAATTAAGGGAAATAATTATGTTTACAAGAAGAAAAAAACAGGATAAAATACCGTTTAAAGAAATGTTGTCACTTTTCTTTGTTTCTTTAAAAAAGCTTTGGAAATATGACAAAAAATATGTTTTTTTTACCTTTTTATACTTTGTTTTGGGTATTTTGCCAGTCCTTCTTAATGCTTTTGTAGTTGCTACATTTAACCAAAAAATTATGGAAGGAAGTGCAGTTAATAGCGATTATTGGCTGGTATTTTATCCATTGTTAATTTCTTTTGCAGTTGCTCTGTTGTATGGCATATGGGGAAGCATATCGATGTTATTTAACGAAAAATGCCAAAATCATATTACCGCTTTAATTTTACGAGAATCTGCTGATAAGGCACGCAAAATTGATTATTTTGTTTATGACATTCCCGAGTTTCATGACATGATTCAAAAAGGATGGTCTGAAGATGGCACCATGTTGGTAAGTAGTGCCAAAACTGTATTCGAAACAATTAGATCCGTTACAGGAATCATTGGATATATATCAATCCTTGCGGTTATCGATTGGAGATTAATGATAGTATTTACATTATTTCGAATAGCAATTAATCCTATTGTTAATGAAGTAAACGGTATGAACTACAGATTAAATAATAGACTTGCTGAAACAAGGCGAAAAGAACAATATTATCGAAATTTTTTTGACAATAAAGAGAAAGCTTCGGAAGGAAAAATTTTTGATCTTTATGACTATGCCCAAAGAAACTTCTTTGAATCACATCAAAAAGTTTACAAGGAAACCTTTATTCACACAATCAAAGTTAACTCCGTAAATCTTTTAGCATACACTATTCATTCACTTCCACTTTCCATTATATATATATACATGTCTGTGGGTGTTTTTAATGGAAGTATAAGCTTAGCAAATATGACAATGTTTGTTTCGTCTTATATGGGATTTATTAATCAAGTATATAATACATTAAACAAATTATCTGGCATTAGAAATTATGCTGAAAGTTCTCGATATGCGAGAGAGTTCACTAAAATTTCTAACACTATTTTTACTGATGATGATCATACTAAAGAAAAATTCTTTTTAAGTACACCTGATTTTATTGTTGAGTTTTGTAATGTTTCTTTTCAATATCCTAACGCAGATAGAAAAGTACTTGATAATGTAAGTTTTAAAGTATATGGAAACGAACTGGTTACAATAATTGGCGATAACGGTGCTGGTAAGACAACATTGATTCATTTGTTGATTAGAATCTATGATCCAACAGAGGGACAAATACTACTTAATGGCAAAAATCTTAAAAATTATTCAGTGGAAAGCCTTTATAATCTTTATGGCGTGCTATTCCAAGATTATTGTAATTATGAAACTAGTGCCCGTGAATCAATCACATTAACCACAGAGACATGTTCATCGGATCTGTTGAATTTTTCGTTGTGTGCATCAACGGCTGACCACTTTATTTCTGAACTTAAAGAGGGTATAGATACACAGTTAACAAGAAAATATCATGAAAATGGAATAGAATTATCAGTCGGTCAAAAGCAGCGTGTTGCTCTTGCAAGGGCATATTATAAAAATGCTCCTGTCATTATTTTGGACGAGCCGTCTGCATCAATTGATCCTATATCAGAAGCTGAAATTTATGCAAATATTATCAATCAAAAAGGAAGTAAAAGCATTTGGCTAATTTCCCATAGATTAAGTACTTGTGTTGTTTCAGATAGAGTTTTATTTCTAAAGGACGGGAAACTTATTGGTAACGGCAGTCACGACGATCTTTTTAAAACTAATGATGAATACAGGCGAATGTTTATGCTTCAAGCTGAAAAATACGAGGTGCTATAATGAGCCAACGTAAAAGAACAAAAAACAAGCTACGATCAATTTTGAAATTAACATTAAAGCCTAAACTTTGGTTTGTTTTTATCATACCGGTATTCACAATTTTAATTGGTCAGAAATCTGTAGCTTCATCATGGCTTGTTTCACAAATATTTAACAATTTGCAGTTGCTTGTTCAGAATCGTACTAATGACTACTTGTTAAAGCATGCGATAATATGTGCATTATTGTTGTTTGGTTTGGAATTAGTTAAATGGGTGTTGGCAACTATTTCGGGTATAATTGAGAATTATTGGCGTGAATGTATTAATATTGAAATTCAAAATCGTTTTATGACAAAAGAATACAAAAGTGATATAACTGATTTTGATAATTCAGAATTGACAAATCATCGATTAGTGGCAAAAAGTGTTGATCTTGTATCCATTATAAAAACTATTGTTGATTTTTTTAGTATTATTTTTGTGACAGTATCATATGGCGTTATTTTATGGTCCTATCATCCTGCTTTAGTTATTATCGCATTAATAATAAAAGTTCCTACCTTTTTCCTATATGATAAAACCATGAAACTTAATAGAGATTTTAAGATACAAAGCGGAGATATGTCGCGTAAATTGAAATATTTTCATGGAATTCCGATAGATAGATCCGTTGCGAAAGAATATAAAATATTCAACATGAAAGATTTTGTGTGTGATAAATATGACCAAGAAAACAATAAATATTTTACTTTTTATAAAAAAGTTTTTGCAAGAAGAATAACATATAATTCATTGTTAATGCATTATGATAAATTAATAACACTTGGAATCGAGATAATAATTGGCTTTTCTGTTTTTTCAGGACAACTGTTATTTGGGCAATTTACTTTATTTGTTGCAGCCTTTAACAATCTTTCGAGTAGTATGGAAATTGTTTTAGATCATATTTCGCGATTTAAAGAAATGAAAGTACAGACTGATATGCTTGTCGATTATCTTGATGATGAAAACATATATGAAAAAAGTGAATTGTATTCTAAGTCGGCAGGAAATATTTCACACTATATAGAGCTTAGAAATGTATCATTTACATATCCCGGAACAGACAAAGAAATCTTGCATAATCTTAATTTGACCATTTCTGCTGGGAAAACACATGGATTGGTGGGTCTTAATGGTAGCGGTAAAAGTACATTGGTTAATTTATTACTCCGCCTGTATGAGCCAGATAGCGGAGAAATCTTATTAGATGGAGTAAATATAAAGGAATATAATATACATTCCTATTACGAATCCATAGCCTGTGTATTTCAGAATACGACACATTACGCTATGCCAATAAAGGATTATGTTTCTGCGGGCAAACCATGTGATATAGATAAGGCACAAGCAGCTATTAAACAGGTAAAGTTAGATAAATGGTGTGATGAATTGCCGCATGGTCTTGACACTATGCTTACAAGAGCTTTTACCTCTGAAACTGACTCCGTGGAGCCTTCTATAGGACAATGGCAAAAATTATCTATTGCAAGAGCCATTTACAAGGATGCTCCAATTATGATCTTGGACGAGCCCTCAGCAAGTTTAGATGTGGACTCCGAGAATGAGATATTCAATTATATTACTCAACTTACCGTGAAAAAGACTGCAATACTAATTTCGCATCGGCTTTCAAATATCATTGGATGTGATCATATATTTGTTCTTCAAGATGGATGTTTGGTTGAACAAGGAAATCACCAGACTTTACTTGAAATGGGTGGAATATATGCTAATCTGTTTAATAGCCAAGCGAAGTATTATAAGGCAGAATAGGAAGAATTATGGAAATCAATGTTTTTAACAAAAACAGCACGTACCAAAAGTTTGAAGTGCTTAAAGCTAATCGAAACAAAAGATATAGATACAACGAATTTCTGGTTGAAGGAGTACGTAGCTTGAATGAAGCGGTGAAAAATCATTGGAAAATTAAAGCCTTTTTGTATGATAAAAATTCTTTGTCAGATTGGGCGCGTAATATGATTCATACTGTTTCAACTGAACAAAATTATTGCCTCACCTCAGAGTTAATGCATGAATTGAGTGGTAAAACCGATTCTTCCGAGTTAATGGCGATAATTGAAATGAGAGAAGATCATTTAGACAATATCCCGTTGTCCGATAATCCGTTCATTGTACTATTCGACAGACCTTCCAACAGAGGAAATTTAGGCACAATGATTCGTTCTTGTGATGCTCTTGGTGCTGATATGCTGATCATCACCGGGCATGCAGTTGATTTGTATGATCCAGATGTGGTGGTTAGTGCTATGGGGTCATTCTTCAATTTACCTGTGGTTAGAATTGCGGATAATTTGGAGTTGTTTGCCTATATAGAGGATTTGAAAAATAGGCACCCCGCTTTAAAGGTTATTGGTACAACTGCACACAAGGAAAGCCCTATATATAACGAAAATCTGACCCAGCCTGTGATAATTATGATGGGCAATGAGACAATGGGATTGAATAAGGCATTTAAAGAATATTGTGATACGCTCTGTACCATACCTATGGATGACAAGTCTTATGCATCGTCTTTCAATGTGAGTTGCGCAGCATCAATTCTCATGTACGAAGTCGTTAGGCAGCGTAATCTAATTATTACCTGACATACGGCATTGCGCACATTAAAGTTCCTTTTTTGTTTTTTCTAATACTCTATTATTTCTTTTCTAATGCTGTGTTTGGGTGTTTTGGGGATTCTGTATTATTCACTTTGTGATAATATCCCAAAACATCTTTGAGCAATGACCGACACATCGAGTCAATATGCTTCTTTTCAATTTTGGCGGTGTTCAGCTCACCGTTGAAGATGACCTCATGTTTTTGCTCTTTCAATGGTAATACCTCCTATCTTTTTTGCTCATTATAGCAAATATCCTCATACAGATGGAAGTGGGGCAAGCGGGGGAGTTTCACAGGTCAGCCACTATTTTCACAAGGAAATACAACAAAATGCAGATGGAGAGAAAGGAGTTTGGATTGTATCAGAAAAAGCCTTACCCGTCAAGGTAACAAGTATTGCTGATAATTCCGAGTCTTGTTCTTTGACTACTGCAAACCAAAAATTGAACAGCGAGAGGTAGCCTTTGTGACTATCTCTCGCTGTCTTTTTATGCGTTAGTTTCCGTGGAGTCAGCTCTGTGAATCTTCACGTCTTGGGGTCTTCTTGCATTCTTCTCGCTTTCGGGATAATTCTGTTCGTGTTCAGTCTGCTCAACAGCATAACTGTTAGGAGGAATTTCTTCATCATCCTTGGCTGCAGGTTTCTGATACTTCTCATGAGCTGCCGTCATCAAGTCATCCTTGTTGGCGTATTTGATATTTTGGTTATCACGCAGAGGAACAACGAAGGGCTTGTCCTCAAACTGAATACCCCACTTGAAGAAGAGCTTCAGCTTAACCTTGATGGGATTGAAGCCGGTCTTGGTTACAACGAACGTGCCTTTGGGCAAGGACTTGAGTTCGTCTGCCGTCATGAGTGGTCGCTCAATCATTTGCAGAGAACGTGAGGGATCGTTTTTACTCTGACTTACGCTTCCTGACATAACGGTTCGTGTACCCAAGGATTTGGACAGTACCTGCGCTGTTTCCGAGTTGGGAGCAAAGCCACCGAATACGGTGAGCTGGGTGTTGTCTACGATAATTTCAGCACCTTCCTTACCGTAGTTCTTTTCGAGCTGGGCGAGGGACTGGATAATCGGTACGATGGAAACCCTACGAGAACGGGATGCCGAAAACATCATCTCGGCGGATTCAATCTTAGGAAGCGTACCGAACTCATCGCAATAGAATACGACACGGTTCTTTAGCTTACCACCATTCTCGTCAGCTACAGCGAGGATCTCTCGATATAACTGCTGAATGATAAGGCTGACCATGAAGTATTTGGACGAGTCTTCTTCGGGCATGATAATAAATATCGCTGACTTTTCCGAGCAGAACTTTTCGGCATCAATCTCTGTATCGTTACAGAGAATGGTTTCAAGCTCCGAATCAAGGAATGCATTGAGTCGGGAGAGTGCGGTTGACATAACCGATGCCATCGACTGTTCGGATGTGTTCAAGGCTGCACCTGCGAACCACTTGGCTTTGTGGTCATCGGGAAGTTTCGCCATGAGCGAATTGAACTGGTTCTTCTGCTGTTTGTTATTACTCGGCGCAAGCAGTTCCTGAATGATTTTGAATACCGATACGATATGGCGTTCTTCGGGCTTGCACAGCTCCGATACAAGAAGGATCGAGGCTGTCAACACGCCCTCGGCTGCATCGTAGAAGTATGCGTTCTGACCGAAAGATCCTGCATCCATACCCGACAGAATAATCGTCTTTGAGATAATCTTGGCGTACTTTTCAGCCTTTGCTTTGTATGCGATGGTTTCGGGATGCTCGGCATACAAGTCCATATACTTGTTGACAAGGTGAAGGAGGTTGTTGCCGTGCGATCTCATCGGGTTACGCAGGTCAATGACTGAAATGTTGTAGCCATAGTGTTTGGATGCGATGGATCCGTAGTTTCTCATGATGTCACCTTTGGTGTCGGTGGACATGAAGGACATTCCCGAAGCACAGGCATACTCGATGTTCGGGTACAGCCAAAATGCAGTTTTACCTACACCTGCCGCACCGATCATCATACAGTGAACGTCGCCTGTGTCTACGAGGCCGATGGTGTCCTTGCCAACGGTTTCACAGCCAACAACGATACCTTGTTCCTTCGGTCTGCTCTTGGGATCCTCACGCCACTTGCTTGGCTCGTAGGGGACTTTCGTGTAGGTGTCCTTGATCTCACGCTTGGAAGCCCATCGAGCAGTACCGTGCTGGCCGTTTCCTACGGTCTTGCTCTTGATACTGTTGAGACCGTATAGGTGAGATGCAAGAGTGATGAATATAAAAAGACCGCCCATGATGGCGGCTACTGTGATTAAGATTTCAATACTGCCTATGGGTATCAGCTCCTTCCATATTTCTTTTCGTATTTTAGCAGTGCCTTTTGTGCTTCGCATCTTGCGCTGGCGATAGCGATCTGTCGGTTGAAGTACGCTTCCTCGATAGGCTTGATAGGTTGGATCGTGTACAGCAAGCTTCCGTTGTGCGTTCTGCCGTCCTTGGTCTTGACTTTGGTTGGCTCGGTGTAGATGAAGCCTTTTCGTTCAAGGCTCTCGACATACTTTCGCACCGTGTTCTTGCTCATGCCTGTAGCGTTGCCAATTGTGGCGTAGCTCGGATGGCATTGGAATGTTTTCCGATCCTCGCAGTACATAAGGAAAGCATATACAACGATCTCTCCGGTCGACAAGTCAAGATTGAAGATGGATTTAGGCAATGGAAAATAATCGCCGGGGTTATCACGTTTCTTGGAATCGTAGTAAAGCAAACGTGTACCTCATGCGGATATCTATTCTGTTTTTGGTCATAGTAATCCTTTCTGACTTACATTGTCAAGTCGATGTTTGTAGGTGTTTCGGGTGTGCTGATCTGTTCGGCAGGTATCGCTTCTCGACCATTGAGAGCCTTGAGATCCTCATCCCAATCCTTGTTCTGCGGAGGGACTCTCCACACGGAATAATCTCCAAGCTCGTGTATCGCTTTGGAGATCCTCTCACAACCGAGCTGACCTGCGTTGTCATTATCAAGGCAGAGGTACACAGTTTTGAGTTGAGAATTGTCCTTCAGCATTTGAAGAGCTGCACGGTCTGCTGTGGAGCAGAGTGCAACGTAGGAGTGGTTTTCCCATCCGTTCTTGTGCATGGAGATATAGGCAAGCATATCAATGGGAGCCTCAAACACAAAAAGATATTCCGAGGGGCCGTTGAAATGAAAGCTGTATTCCGCAATACTGCTGTCCAGATTTCCTTTGAAATCCGATTTCGCAGAGGTGGCTCGTTTGTGAGCGTGGACGGCTTTTCCGTCCTTGTCTTTGCCAATGAAGACGGCGTTATGATGCTTGGCATCCTCATAGATGAGTCCGTCCTTGACAAAGCGGTTGATGACCTGTCGGTCAAGCATTCTTTCGTACATCAGATATCCGTACACTCTACGCATATCCGTGTGCTTTTCGGGAAGTTCAAAAGGCTTCTTGGGCTTGATGCTTGGAAACTTTCTCTCGCCGATGACTTCTTCACCTGCGTTACTTCCGAGCAAACTTCGGATGGCATCGGGATAGGACAGTCCGAAAAACTTTTGAACGAAATTGATCGCACCACCACCGACGAGTTCATATTGACTGAACCATTCGCTTCCGTTGATTGAGACTTTGCCCGACGGGGCTTCCCAAACATATTCGCGCCCGACTCTTTCAACCGATTCGCCGTGGGCGGTCAGATAGTCAACGATGCTTGAAGCATTCGCTGATGCTTTTTCTTGTTCTGTGAAATTTATATACGGCATGGCATCTCCTTTCCTTAGTCGTATACGAGTTCCGCATTCCTTTTTGCTTCATCCTCACGACGAATTCGCTTGTCGACAGCAGGAGTGTAGATGGTTCTTCTGTTCTCATCGTCGATCTTATCACGGAAGATGTTGCATAGATTTTTGAACAGGCGAGTGACTGCGGTGGCACTCACCCTATTTCCTTTGGGATAGGAATGGACTTTTACATTGGGATCATAGTTGTGTGAGGATGCTTCTTTGATGATACTGTTCTTGATAGATCTGAATTCCTTGTTCTCGGACAGCGGAATTTTCAATGGTCTTTTGCCCGAATACATACCAAGGATTTCGTACTTCAAATCGTACCACAGGTCATAAAGTTCAGAGATGGTATCGTCCTTGGCAAGTTCATCCACGATGGAATCCACGAGATCCTTGATGTCTTTGCTCATATAGCCATAGACTTTTTTGCCCTTGACCTTCTTGAGCTTCTCCGAAAGGAGCAGTATCTTTTGCTCGATGCTCTCGTTTTCGATTGTTCTTTCATCAGCCTTGGTGAGTATATCATGGATCAATTCATTGGCGGCATTCTTCAAGCGCTGACGCAGTTCGGTCTGATCCTCGTACAGACTCGTGAGGTCTTGCGCGAAGATATCTCTGACGAATTCAGAACGTATCTTCTCAATTCCGTAGTTGGTGATAAAACCATCCTTCGGATTTTTCGAGTAGACCATGATATGCACGTGTGGATGATGCCCCTCGTTATGAAAAGCACCGTACCATTTGAGGTTTTCAATCGGAATCTTCATAGCTGAAGCCATCTGCGCTACGTGACTACCTATCATGTCCTTCCATCGGGAAGCGTTATCATAGCCGAGCCTTTCCGCATCTTCTCGCTTGAGAGAAGCAATGAACGTCCATACATTTCCTTGATGTTCGTTCAGCTCCTGTGATACTTTTGACAGCACTACAGGCTCATCACCCGAAGTAAAAAGTCCGTGAGAGCCGATCCTCTCGGCTCTCGGACGGGTAGCAATATAGTCGGCGTAGGTCGGAGAGTCAACGATATACGGCAGGTTATCTTCGAGCGTTCTCGTGATATACTCACTCGCATTGGCTCTGTTCGGAGCTTCTTGGTACGCTAAATATTCTTCGCTGAACAGGCTTTCGGGGAAATCTTTGACGAGCTTTTCTATCAGTTCGTCTTGACTCTCCGTGCTTTTCAGCGTTAGAGACCTGTCTTCAATCTTTTCAACGTTATCACGGGTGGCAATATATTTTGCGTAGCCACCCATCGACTTGGCACGACCGGGCTTGTAGTAGTTGACTTTTAATATCAGCTTTGCCATCTGACTGCTTCGTCAAAGCTGATGATGCCGTTGAGCTTCTTGACCTCATTGACACAAATGCCACGCACTCTTTCGAGCGTAGCCACGTCAATGTTGTTGCTGGCTGCGACGATATTCTGAAGAATCGTCAGCTCCACAGCCATCTTGAAGAGCAATCTACCTTGACGGTTATCGCTCTCTCTTGTGATATCCTTGAGCGTGGAAGTGATGATGTCGGGGATGACATTGGAGCAATCCTTCAGCGAATGAAGCTCCGCATAGTAACGAATTGCCTTGGCGATATACTCGCTCTTGCATCCGCAACCGTCTTCCTTGTAGTGCTTGTCTACGAGATCAAGGGTGGCTTGGTCTGTGTAGAGAGCGAACCTCGCACGCTCACTTTCATTGACAACGGTGTTTTCCTTCGATTTTGCCATTTGTGCATATTACCTCGTTCTTTCTGCCAGTGACATTGACCAGACGCGCAAAAACCGCCCAAAACCTCGGTATAATGGGCAAATAGTGGCATAGAAGCCCTAAAAAAGTGACCTTGGCTTTGAAAAGTGACATTCTTCGGTTTACCTCACATCTCTCGAAACCTCGCTAAAGCTCTTGAAATCTCGCAAATTCGGTCGGCTCTGCCGTCCGATGTGAGAGGCCGTCGCCGTAAAGTGGCGCGGCTTTAACCTGCTTTCCAATCGAAAACCGTCTTATCTGACGATTTCCGAGACTTTTTCGTATCCCCTTAACTTTGGGCGGTTTTTAGCACGGGTTTTGGTGTCTTCCTGACTAATTAAATTTTGTTTGTTATTCGCTCTGACGATCCAAGCTTACGGGCTTTGGTGACGGAGCATTTTTCTTTTCGATATATTCCCGAACTGCAACGGGAACAACTTTTTTGAAGACGGATTCGATTGCATCTGCGAGTTCTCGCTCTACCGTGGAGTTCTTATCTCGCAAATAAATTCGAACCGCTTCGAGCTTTTCGGTTTCGTATTCGACTTGAATGGTGGAAAACTTATTGTCCATCGTAGCCATTACTGCATCACCTGTCCTTCATTGCTGGCTACCCAATCGGCATCCGTGATCTTAAAATCAAGATCGATGTTTTGATTTGCAGTGGGCGTATCTACGAAGCGTGTTCCTTCGAAGCATGTGTTACCGATATTACAATTGAACAGCTCGCTCTTATAGAACGTAGCATGAGCGAAGTTGCCACCGTAAAGAAGGATATAGGAGAGATCGCTCTCCTTCAAGGTAGCCCCTCGGAAGTTGATCTCATCCGCATTGACATACTGCATCGAGCAGTGGTCAAGGAAGGCTCCGGAGAAATTTGCGAAGCAAAGTTCAGCCGAATTCATGTTGCAACCTACGAGAAGTGCATCCGAGAAGTTGGCGTTCAAGAGCTTTCTGTTGGCGAGATTGATGTCTTCAAGGCGACAGCCACTCATATCAAGTTGCTTACCTCCGGGGAGATCGTTGAGCCACAGGATGTGCTTTGCATACGCAATCTCAAAATCATCTTGGATGATATATTCATAATCGTTGTTAGTGAAGTCTGGCTGCGGTTCGTCGGGATCCTTGAACCATGCAGACGAGTTTTCAGCGAGTCCGTGGGAAGCGTAGGCGAAGGACTGAAGACGGAGCTTGTCGAAGTCTTCAAGCTCTATCATGATCTGTCCTTGATGATTGAAGATCTTTCCGACCTTGGTGGAGAGAATGTCTGCCCATTCCTCACGTCCTTGCTCCGTAATCATGTTGCTATTCATCTCCGTGATGGAAGCAACGATGTCACTTCCATCCTTTTCGATGAAGTGGACG
>JAEIGA010006579.1_pt1 | contig 17704 bp, 15 predicted proteins | sample 9270691 | NCBI WGS metagenome assembly JAEIGA01 (sample SAMN17057246, study PRJNA624740) | gut metagenome | biome: biome; isolation source: fecal sample | host: Bos grunniens | place: China: Xizang | collected 2019 | reverse complement strand
TGTAATGAGCGATTGCTGTCAATTGGTCTAAAATCTGAGACCAATTGTTAAATAGTAGTTTGAAATTGTAAGGATATCAATGGTATAAGGAGGTTAGGTTCAGTTCCCGCCACCTCCACTTAACGGCTCGGCATTATAGCTGGGTCGTTTTTTTTGTTGTGTTATTGTAAGCATCTGAAACATAAATGTTTCTATAGTTATTTGTGATTTGTTGATATGAGTAAACTCAACAACAATCATAAATAACTTTGCTGTCGCACGATGCTTACATAACTGATTTGAGTTTCGGTGGCGGTGATTTTATTCGGGGTTGCCGAATTTCTACGTGTCACGCACGTAGAAAAGTTCGGCTACGATAGTTCTATCGTTCGACCCCCGCCACCTCCACTTAACGACTCGGCATTATAGCTGGGTCGTTTTTTTTGTTATATTGATGTAAGCATCTGAAACATGAATGTTTCTAAAGTTATTTGTGATTTGTTAATATGAGTAAACTCAACAACAATCACAAATAATTTTGCTACCGCATTAACCAATTTCACTACTTGATGATTAGCTTATAGCCAACGCCTCGTATTGAGCAGATATCTATAGCTTTATCTTTTGATAGATAGGTGCGTAGCTTCGAGATAAATACATTCATCGAGCGTAGGTTATAGTAGCTATCATCGCCCCATATCTCCATAAGTAGTTGGTGTGAGCTTACTACCTTATCGCGGTTTTGTGCTAATATGGTAAGTATTGCTGCTTCGCGTGTCGAGAGATGGCGTACATAATCTTCGATGGCGAGAGTCTGCTTCTTACTATTGAATGTGTAGCGACCTATGTCGTAGCTATCACACTCGTTGTTATCGCCAAGGCGTGCTATAAGTGCTTCGACACGAGCCATAAGTTCGCTGATGGCAAATGGCTTTCGAAGGTAGTCGTGACCTCCAGAGCGGAAACCCTCGACAACATCTTCAGCATCGCTACGTGCTGATAGAAAGAGGTATTGAGTATTGCCGCCCTCCCTGCGCATTGTGCGCACCATCTCAAAACCATCCATCTTCGGAAGCATAATATCAGCAATAACCAGATGAGGTAGTGTGTCACGAAACATCTTTAACCCCTCCTCTCCGTCACATGCACAGATTACGATATATCCTGCACCCTCTAAAGTGTCGGCGACTATACGCCGTAGAATAGCATCATCTTCAACTATTAATATTTGTCGCTTTGCCATAAGTGGGAAGTGTTATTTCGAATGTAGAGCCTTGGCCAACAGTTGATTTCAAGTATATCTTTCCGCCATGCTGCTCTACGATACTCTTAACATAATAGAGACCTAGTCCATAGCCCTTGGTGTCGTGACGGTTTCCTTGTGATATGCGGTAAAACTTCTCAAAAATTCTCTTTCGTTCACAATTTGGGATGCCCACACCATTGTCGTTAATTGAGATGGTTGTTGTTGATCTCTTGCTCGATAGTTTAATAGTTATGAGTGGCGTATTGGGGCAGTACTTTATGGCGTTGTCGGCTAAAGCACTTATCGCAGAGGTTAGGTAAAGGCGGTCTGCAACAATCACTTCAGATTGTGGAATATCTATGACCCAATTAACATTACGTTCGGAATATTTTAAGTTAAGCGTAGTATATACCTCATTCACAATATCACTAATCGTACATTGTTCCAATTTTAGCTTGCGCTCCTCAAACCCCTCTGTTGATGTGCGGAGAATCTCATTGACCATATATTCTAGTCGCTTTAGTGATGCGAGTGACATGTCGAGATACTCGTTGCGCATCGCCTCATTATCAGCAATGACGTGTGAGGTGCGCAGGGCGTCTGTAGCGACATAGGCGGCAGCAATAGGGGTTTTTAACTCGTGGGTGATGTTGTGAGTTAGGTCGCGGCGTATCTGCTCGAGGCTCTTGGCGCGAAATAGGGTGTTGAGAAGATAAGCAAATGATAGTGTAAGTATTATTATGGAGAGGAGTTGTAGTATTAGCATCCACCGCATACTCGCCATAATTATCGAGTGAGGGTCATCGACTGTAAGACGTAGGATAAGAGGTGTAAAGCTCTTGTCGAAGGTCGTTACCCTCTTGGATAATCTCTCGCCACCAATGCTCCATATTGCTGTAGGGGTGCCGTTGCTGTTAGTGAGAACCTCCACCATAAACTCACCATCGATACCCGATGTGCGTAGCTCCTCTTGTAGTATGGTTTGTAGACGTGCAATATTGGGTAGGGTATAGTTGCCGTTTGTCTGTCGCAATATATACTTCCATGATGACTCATCAAGGATGCTCTCCAGCTGTTTGCGAAGTGCATCGTGCATATTGCGGTAAGTATCTACAGCCCAGAATATTTCCGCTGTTGCGAGAAATACCAATGAGAATATGCTACATAAAATAACTATGGTAAAACGGCTCTTTTTCATAATGCAAAGATAGGCAAAATATAGTATGATAAAAGTTGTGTTATAAAAGTTTAACATTATTTAACATTAGCCTTAACACTCTTTAACATAAAATGTTTGGCAGTATAGACATCCCATATTACCTTTGCACTAACAAAAAGCAGCTGCACTATTTTATACAAACAAACTAAATCGAAAAAGCTATGAAACGACTATTATTTATCTCTATATTTGCCATTATGGCAATGTGTGCCACAGCTTCGGCACAAGAGCCTGTGTATTGTATTGATGGTGTGCTGTGTACACTCGATATTGTGAAACAGCGAGCTAATGAGATTGAGAGTATCATGGTTGTCAATGATCGTGAGACATTGAGCAATTATGAGAAGTTGTGGAAGATGAATGAAAATGCTCTAACAAGCGTAATTTGTATCACAACAAAAGCCAATGAAGTGCAAGAGGAGGAGTGGTTGGTTGTGGATGAGATGCCTAAATTTATGGGTGGAGACCTTAATACATTCCGTATGTGGGTTATGCAGAATGTGCGCTACCCCGAGGAGGCTGTGTCAAAGCGTTTGGAGGGTCATGTGATTGTAAGCTTCTGTGTTGGTAAGGATGGCTATATCGATGAGAATAAGATTTTAGTATTAAGCTCGCCAGATAAGTTGCTCTCTGATGAGGTGGAGCGTGTATTGAAGTCATCGCCACAATGGACTCCTGGCAAGCAGAAGGGGGAGCTTGCAATAGTAAAGTTTACCCTCCCTGTAAATTTTAAAGTTGTAAATAGTACTAATATGACTTTTGATGATGATAATATGACTTCTGATGATGACCAATCAGTCAATGGAGTCGAGAGAATCGAGGTTGTAAGTTTTGGTAAGTAACCTTTCCCCTCTAATCATAAGCAAAATAGGCGACCTAAAGGTCGCCTATTATTGTTGCCGCTAGGGTGGTTATTACTTCGTAACAGCCCCCTCAAACTTTACAGGATATGCACCACATAGGAAGGTGATATTCATCGCATCTGCATCCATGCTGCCGTTGAGATCGTTGATAGGGAATCTGTCAAATGGCTCTCCAGCAAGTGTAGGGATGATGGTGTCGGTAGAGCTAAATGTATATGTGCCATTGTTGTTGCTGTAGCTGATGCCTGCAACGTTCATGGTGATTGTCAAAGGCATATTCTCGGCAAACTTAACATTTATCATGTCGAGGTTTAGTGTTGTGTCACTATCAAAATTTGCTACAACCTCCACGCCATCGTGCTTAAACTCTGCGTCGCCATCCGTAGTCACGGTGATAGTACCTACATATTTGATTGGTTGATCGGGTGTTTGTGTGTTGCTTTTCTCGCTCTCTTTCTCGCACGATGCGAACATTACAACTGAAAGCAATAGGCTAAATAGAATTGTTAGTCTTTTCATAAAGTATTAATTTAATGTAGTTTATTTATATATTCAGTGATAATCTTACTCCTAATTGTGCAGGTAGTCCCTTCGAGAAAAACTCTTCACCTACCGACTTAAAGTAGAAGACATTATAGTCGCTATTTGTGATGTTTCTACCCCAGAATGTTAGTGTGCATGAGTTCATGTGTAGCATTATCTGCGCACCAAGGAGCGTGTAGAACTCCTGGCGAAGTGAGTTTGTCTCGTTCCAGTAGATATCGCCAATGCCACGACAATCAGCAGCTATGGTAATCCTATTAAGGACATTACTGTCGATATTAAAGGTGTAGCCGACCATCACCGCTGCGGTATTTTGTGGCGCGTAGGGTAGGTAGTTGCCCGCGTAGTCGGCAATACCATCGTTGTATTCGCGGAAGCGAGCATTGGTATATCCATAGTCGGCGCGGATGTTTAGCCCCTTATAGTTATATTCGGCAGATAGCTCTACGCCGAAGCTTTGGGCGCGTGCAGCGTTAGACATCATACGTCCCGTATTATTTCCCTCGGGGAGTACTGTTACCTGTTGGTCAAAGCACTCAATCCAGAATATCGAGGCGTCAAGAGTTAGGCCTGATGCTGGTGTTAGATGTGTGCCTACCTCGAAGTTCCAACTTGTTTCGGGCTTATAGCGCGTAGCAGATGCTGAATCGTAGGTGGTCGTGCCAACACCATCAAGCTTTACGCCTAGTGCTGCCATCATATCGTTCATCATCTTCACCTGAAGGATGTCGGAGAATATCTGTGTGTTAAAGCCTCCGCTCTTATATCCACGAGTTGCTGTGGCGTATATGTTACCTACAGGGGTGTTGTATTGTATGGCTATTTTAGGTAATATCTCAAAGAATAGCTGTTTTTCGTGGCCCTTAAACACCGAGTGAACATCCCTGTAGTTATTGCTGTTGCTCTCCAGTTTTCCAAAACGTACCGAGATGTCACCCCATGAGTTATAATCCATGGCAGTATACTCAAAGTCGGCACGGATGCCTGCGGTAAGGCGCCAGTTACCTAGCTTTATATCTGATTGGTGATATAACGCAGCACCGTAGGTGGGGATGTTAAACTTGCTGTGTATCACAAAACTATCGTTAGGAATATCTATACCATATCCTGGAAATAGTTTGTTTATATTTGTGTTGGCATTGTGGAGAATAAGATCCTCGATACCTTGTCGCTTAAAGGTTACGGGGGATGACATATTGAGCCATTTACCAAAGAGAAAAGCTCCTGACAACCACTGCCAACGGTCATACTTGTTGGTGTTTCGTACCACAACCTCTTGGGTTAGTGTATGCTCGCTTTGCATCTGCTGCATTGTGAACATAGAGCGTGGCGAGAAGTCCTGGTCGAGGGTCATACAATCTCCGAGATATTGGTAGCTTGTGATGCTCGACACGCTAATCTTATGATTATGGTATCGTGCTACAAAGCCCTCATTGATGGTAAGACGCTCATATCCCGATGGGTCGTTGTAGCAGACATTCTCGGTGGTCTTCTTTTCAGGAAGGTAGTGGTGATATGCGTAGCCACCCTCGTTGGTGTAACTTGCCGAGATGGAGTTGTCGAAATCCCACGCTCCGCGGTGCCCTAACATTCGTACTCGCACCGATCCGCTATTGCCGGCATCGCACATCTTGTCGGTGTAGTCGTTTACGAAGTTGCCGCCATTGTGGTTGAAGCCTGCCGTAACAGAGATTCCAAAATTGTCGGAAGGGCGTGCATAGTATCCCAATGATGCACGGGCAGAGGTTAGTGTGGAATACTCTGCCATAGCTTGCCACCCTTGCCAAACCATTGGAGATAGGGTGGTTATGTTCATCACACCTCCCGAGGTGTTACGACCATAAAGGGTGCCTTGTGGGCCTCGCAGAAGCTCAACACGGCGAATATCGTAAAAGTCGAAATCAAAGGTGTTTTTATTCATCAACGGCACATTATCAATAGTTATGCCTAATACAGGCTGGTCGATACGCGAGCCAAAGCCTCGGATATATATTGATGATGTTATGGATGAGCCGTAGTCGGGTTGATAGAAGTTTGGGGCTATTGCCGTAAGCTCCTTGATGGAAGATACACCACGCTCCTCGAGTTTGCGTAGCGTTAGCGCAGTGGTAGATATTGGCGTAGAGCGTTCAAAATCACCTTTTAATGATGCTGTAATCTCCACCTGCTCAATATCTCGATAGAGGATGCTGTCGATAAGTTGAGCAGTGGCCTGCGTAGCTGAAAGTGCTATATATATTAATAATGTACAGATAAACCTTTTCACAGCTGCAAAGATAGGACATGATGTAAAAATATGCAACTATCATTTATTGTAGTATTTTCAAACTTTTTTGAGGTTGTATACCTAAATATGATTATTCGGTGGGTAACAAATTAGGCCTATACACCCCGAGGTGAATAGGCCTAATAGTTATAATATGTAGTGGTGGACTACTTTGCCAAAGGCATCTTGTCCAAGCGGCGCTGGTGGCGGCCACCCTCAAACTCTGTCTCAAGCCAGATATCCAACATTGCAAGAGCCTCATCGTTGGTGATGAAACGTGCAGGCATACACAATACGTTAGAGTTGTTGTGCTGACGTGAGAGCTTTGCAATCTCTGGAATCCAGCACAATGCAGCGCGAACGCTCTGGTGCTTATTCAATGTCATAGAGATACCCTCGCCAGAGCCACAAAGACCCAAACCACGCTCCAACTCACCATTGTCGATAGCCTCACCAAGAGCATGAGCAAAATCTGGGTAGTCGCATGACTCCTCCGAGTATGTGCCGAAGTCCTTCACCTCATAACCTTTAGTAGATAGGTAGCCTACCAAAAACTCCTTTAGGTCGTATGCTGCATGGTCGCAAGCAATACCAATTTTCTTATCCATTTTAGTATGATTTATAGGGTTAATGTATCTATTCTTTAGATGCTCGCTTGCGGTCTACCTCCGAGAGGAGAATCTTGCGAAGACGCATAGACTTTGGCGTAATCTCTACATACTCATCCTCACGGATATACTCTAGAGCCTCCTCCAACGAGAATATCACAGGGGGTGCTATCGAGGTCTTCTCATCCGAACCCGAAGCACGCATATTAGTAAGCTGCTTTGCCTTGGTTACGTTTACGGTGATGTCGTTAGAACGTGTATGCTCACCAATCACCTGGCCGCAGTAGACCTGCTCCATAGGAGATATGAAGAATTTACCTCTATCTTGTAGCTTATCAATAGAGTATGCGTATGCAGTACCTGTCTCCGAGGCAATGATAGCTCCTACGTTGCGGTTCTCAATATCTCCCATCCATGGCTCAAAGTCTTTGAGACGGTGGGTCATGATTGCCTCACCTGCGGTAGCTGTAATCATCGTAGAACGAAGACCAATGATACCTCGTGAAGGTATGATAAACTCAAGACGTGTACGCTCATTCGCCGACTCCATGTTTACTAGCTGTCCCTTGCGGCGTGTGGTAAGCTCGATAACTGTGCCTGCATACTCATCAGGGCAGTCTACGGTCATCTCCTCCACAGGCTCACACTTAACGCCATCGATAACCTTGGTGATAACCTTTGGCTGTCCCACCTGAAGCTCATATCCCTCGCGGCGCATAGTCTCGATGAGTACCGAGAGGTGAAGCACGCCACGTCCATATACTACAAACGAGTCGGCATTCTCGCCTGGCTCAACACGTAATGCAAGGTTCTTCTCAAGCTCGCGGTCAAGGCGCTCCTTGATGTGGCGTGACGTAACAAACTTGCCATCCTTACCAAAGAATGGAGAGTTGTTGATGGTGAAGAGCATAGACATCGTTGGCTCATCAATAGCAATAGGTGGTAGTGGCTCTGGATTGGTGAAGTCACAGATGGTGTCGCCAATCTCGAAGCCCTCAATACCTACAAGGGCGCATATCTCACCGCACTCCACACGCTCTGCCTTTGCCTTGCCAAGACCCTCAAAGACCATCAAATCCTTAATCTTGGTCTTAAGGAGTGTGCCATCGCGCTTTGCAAGGGTGACATTCTGTCCTGTGGTTAATGAGCCTCGGGTAACCTTTCCTACGGCGATACGTCCTACGTATGGTGAGTACTCCAACGAGGTGACAAGCATCTGTACGGTACCCTCAACTGTCTCTGGCTCTGGAATCTCATCGATAATAGTGTCGAGAAGTGGGGTAATAGAGTTTGTGCGCTCTGATACTACGTGTGACATCCATCCCTGCTTCGCCGAACCATAAATTGTCTTATAGTCGAGCTGCTCCTCGGTGGCTCCAAGGGTGAACATGAGGTCGAAAACCTGCTCGTTTACAACATCGGGACGACAATTCTCCTTATCTACTTTGTTGATTACAACAATAGGCTTCTTGCCCAATGATAGTGCCTTTTGCAACACAAATCGTGTCTGGGGCATAGTACCCTCAAAAGCATCCACAAGGAGGATTACACCGTCACACATATTCAACACGCGCTCCACCTCGCCACCAAAGTCGGCGTGGCCTGGGGTGTCTATAATATTGATTTTATAATCCTTATAGATTACCGATACGTTTTTAGAGAGGATGGTAATACCTCGCTCACGCTCAATGTCATTATTATCCATGATGAGATCGCCTCCCGTATGCTCGTTGTCGCGAAGGAGGTTTCCCTGCATAATCATCTTATCAACGAGTGTGGTCTTACCGTGGTCTACGTGGGCGATAATTGCAATGTTGCGTAACTTTCGCATACTTATATTATTTTTAGACGCGACAAAGATAATAAAAAAAGTAAAAAGTGAAAGCTGGAACTTTCACTTTTTACATAATAGTTTTATTGATGTTCTGGACGAAGCAAATCCTGGACTACCTTCACTGGTGAGAATGTAGAGATAGGTACCTCAACAAAGAGTGTGTTCCAGTTAGCCATTGCTCCATTCCACAATCCTGGAAGCTCCTGTGCGCGTAGGTCGCGACCTCCTGCAGACTTTTGTGATATGAAGCCAGTCTTTGGGTCTGTAAACTTCGTGAGGTCATATTTGCTTCCATCGTAGCGCTGCACGCCACAAACCAAATCTACAGGGTTGAAGTGTGTGGCCTCCTTCATAAGGTGGATATCCTCCTTGGCAATTTGGCTAGACTCGGCAATCTGAAGCTGCTCGCGACCCCTCTCATCGCGCACCCAGAATGGGCCGCCACCAGGCTCTCCCTCATTCTTAACCATACCACATACGCGGATAGGGCGGTCGAGGCTCTCGATTATCAACTCGCGTGAAGCGTCTTCAGGAAGCTTGCAGCATAGCTCGTTGCGAAGGAATGAGATAGCCTCTGCGCAACGATCCTCGCCGTTTGCAAATGCTCTCAATAGCTCGAATGTGCGCTGCTGAAGGTCAAGTAGATAGCCTGCCAAAACCTTTTTAAAGGTTATGGTGTCAGCCTTGCGCTCATCAGTAGTCACATTGTCGATATTCTTAACGAAGATGATATCTGCATCAAGATTATTAAGGTTTGTGATTAGCGCTCCATGGCCTGCAGGGCGGAAGAGTAGCTTGCCATCGTCAGTGCGGAATGGGGTGTTGTCGAGGTTTACTGCAATGGTATCTGTCGCAGGACTCTGCTCCGAGAATGATACGTCATACTTGATGTTAAACTTCTGCTCATAGTGGCTCTGTCGCTCTGCAAGAAGTGCCAAGAAACCCTCCTTATGCTCTGGTGATACGGTGAAGTGGATAGTGGCACGCTCGCCATTAGAGGCATATTGAGCAGCCTCCACAAGATGCTCCTCGACAGGTTTACGCGCCCCCTCCTTATATGCGTGGAACGTAACAAGTCCCTTTGGCTTTGAGCCATAGTTAAGACCATCGATGATGATGTTGCGAACTACATCCTTGTCGTCAATCTGTGGGTGTAGATACTTTGCCAACTCTGCGAAGAAGGCAAACTTCTCAAGGTTGGTGATAAGTTTATCGATGCCCGCAGTGCGCTTATCATCATTTACATACTCAAACAACTCCTTGAACATACGTGTTGCGGCACCCGATGCAGGTACAAACTTTACACATCTTATTTTGGCACTCTGCGCATCGTAACGAGCCAAGATGTCGGCAATCTCATCCTCCTCAAACTTACGTATACCATCACACACCGCTGCTGCACGAACTATAGGGAGTGCAGGGAAGCCTGTTCGGAAGTTCTCAATCTGTTGTTCAACTTGAGCTACTGTTAATCCGTGAGCCTCAATTTGTCTAATCTCTTCTTGTGTAAACATAATCGTATGTATTTATTAGTTTTTGTTGTCTATAATTAGAATCTGCTGCGAATATTATATAAAATAGTTCCCAAATATAGCAAAAAATTTTTAACTTTGCACTATGAAACGCATATATAATGATATAAATTTAGCTTCACGCAATAGTTTTGGTGTCTCGGAGAGGGCTCGTTGTATCGTTGAGTTTGAAGATGCCAATGATTTAAAGGAGGTTTTTAGTACCAATCGCCCCGATAAATGGTATGTCCTAGGAGCTGGAAATAACACTCTTTTTACACAATTCTACGATGGAGTAATCTTTACTCCTACATGCTCATCGTTGGAGATATTGCAAGATGATGACCAGGGTGTGGATATCCGTGTTGCAGCGGCCTACGACTGGGATACTCTTGTGGAGTGGAGTGTAAGCAGAGGGTTGTGGGGTGTTGAAAACCTATCTGCCATACCTAGCTCGGTGGGTGCTGCACCTGTACAAAACATAGGAGCTTACGGAGCTGAAGTAAAGGATGTGATAAAAGCTGTAGAGTACTTCGATACTAATAAGTTGGAGGTTATAAGACTCTCTAATAAAGAGTGTCGTTTTGCCTATCGCGATAGTATCTTTAAGCAGGAGCTTCGTGGTGTTGCCATAATACTCGCTGTGGAGATGCACTTAAGTCGTGAGCCTCGTCCAAATCTGGGCTATGGCGATGTGGTGAAGGAGGTGGAGTCACGAGGAGGTGCTACGCTTAAGAATATCCGCGAGGCTATATGCGCAATACGAGGACGCAAGCTTCCCGACCCCAAGGTGCTTGGTAATGCAGGAAGTTTCTTTAAAAACCCTATCGTAGAGCTGGAGGTTGCGGAGCGACTTTTGCAGGAGTACCCCGATATGCCTAAATATGCTATGCCTAATGATGATTCGCACGTAAAGTTGGCCGCAGGATGGTTGATAGATAAGGCGGGCCTTAAAGGGTGGCGCGATGGAAATGTTGGAGTTCACGAGAATCAGGCATTGGTGTTGGTGAACTATGGCGGTGCCACAGGACGTGAGGTCATCGCGTTGGCAGAGTATGTATCACAGTGTGTCAAAGATAGGTTTGGTGTAGTGATATCTCCCGAGGTAAATCTATTATAATGATATGTTACTACTTGATGGTTTCGAAAAATATATAGAGGAGAATGAGTTGTTCACTCATAACGACAAGATTCTTCTTACGGTCTCTGGTGGCGTAGACTCTATGGTTATGATGGCACTGACTGCCGCTGCTGGATATCGCTTTGGTGTCGCACATTGTAACTTCCAGCTACGTGGGCAGGAGAGCGATGAGGATGAGCTGCTTGTGGAGCGTGAGGCACGTAGATATGGAGTCGAATTCTTCAATAAACGCTTCGATACTACTGGCGAGATGGAGCGTACCGGAGAGTCAATGGAGATGGCGGCACGCCGTCTTCGATATGCCTGGTTTAAGGAGTTGTGTGCAGAGCATGGCTATACGGCTATTGCCATAGCGCATCATAGCAACGACTCTATTGAGACATTCTTTATCAATATGCTACGTGGTACAGGATTGCGAGGTCTTACGGGCATTACTACACAGCTAGGACATATCGTGCGCCCTATGATGTTTGCTACGCGCAAGGATATCCACGATTACGCCGTGGCACATCATATTCCATTTCGTGAGGACTCCTCAAATCGTACAACAAAATATTTGAGAAATAAGGTGCGTTTGGGACTTATTCCTATGCTCAAGGAGATTAATCCGCGCTTTACCCCTATAATGCGTAGGAATATCTCTCGTTTAAGTCAGGCGCAAGATTTTATCAATGCTGCAATAGATATCGTTAAGGGTGAAGCCTTGGAGAGAAGTGGTGATATCTATCGCCTTAAGGTCTCGGCGATACGTCCCACCCTGCCACGCAACTATGTGATATATGAGATATTGAGTGCAGAGTTTGGCTTCAAGGGTGATGTTGTTGATTCGCTATGTCATGCTCTTGATTGTGACGCTACGGGGCGAAGATTTTATGCTCGTGAGTGGGTGGCCGTTGTCGATAGGGGAGATGTTGTCGTTGCACGAATAGATGACGCGGATAGTTGTGAAACAATAGTTGAAAAGGGTGCAGTACGTTCATATGTAGGTGGCTCTGTACTCTATTACGAATATTGTGATATAGACTTTATTGATAGCCTAGATCAGGGCGATAATGTTGCACTTTTGGATGCTGATAAGTTGAAGTTTCCGTTGAAGGTGCGCAGGTGGCATGATGGCGATTGGTTTATACCTTTTGGCATGTCAGGAAGAAAGAAGTTGAGCGACTATCTTATTGATAAAAAGGTCTCTATGGCAGAGAAGAACCGACAATTTGTGCTTCTCTCTGGTGATGATATTGTGTGGGTTATAGGCAGAAGACTCGATGATCGTTATGCTATCACACGTAAGACCGAGAATGTGTTAAAGGTTGTTAAAGAGTCTCTGTAGGTACTATGGCAAAGTCATTGAAATTCAGCGATGCACTAGCTGATTATAATAAGATTATGGCCGATGTAGAGGCTCGCCGATTTGCGTCTATTTATCTCCTATCGGGCGATGAGGGCTACTTCATAGATGCTATTGCGGAGCGTCTTGCTAACACTATTCTTAACGAGGCGGAGCGTAGCTTTAATCAGGTTACGGTATATGGTCAAGATAGTGATACAGGCAAGATTGTGATGCTGTGTCGTCAAATGCCAATGATGGGCTCCTATCAGGTAGTCATAGTGCGTGAGGCGCAGCAACTCTCCAAGATAGAAAACCTTGTGCATTATACCTCAAACCCACAATCTACCACAATTCTTATCATCTGCTACAAGAATAAGGAGCAGGGTAGAGGTGTGGATAAGCGTACTGCCTTTTATAAGAGTTGCCAGAAGTGTGGAGTAATCTTTGAGTCGGTGCGTCCCCGAGAGTATGAGATAGATATATGGCTAGAGAAGCATATCTCATCGATAGGTTTGCGTATGGAGCCAAAGGCTATGTCGATGCTCAAGGAGCATGTAGGTATGGATATTGGTCGTATGGTACGAGAGCTTGAAAAGCTACGTGTTTCGATGCGCGAAGACGAGACGACTGTTACAGACTCTCATATTGAGCAGTATATCGGTCTGTCGAAGGAGTTTAATAGCTTTGAGCTTAACGATGCTGTTATGAAGCGCGATATTGGTCGTGCTATGCGTATAGCAGAACATTTTGCTCATAACCCCAAAAGCTATCCTATCACGCAGACTATAACCATTTTGTTTGGTCTTTTTCAGCAGCTATTCTTGTTGAACTATCACATGTGGCAGTCGCGAAAGAGAGGTATCCCTATGCCGCAAGATATGGAACTTATGCGTGCCGTGAGGGCTAATAATAGCTTCGCCCTTCGAGAGCTAAAGGCGAATATTGGTCGTTGGAATGGCCCTCAACTATTTAAGGTATTGGGGCTTTTGCGCGAATATGATGCCAAGAGTAAGGGTGTGAATAGTGGGGGTCTGGATAATGGTGAGTTGCTCAAGGAGTTGCTCCTGAAGATATTTATGTAACATAGCCTAAAGTATTATAAATGAATCTATTGGTATGGGATGATGGTAGGGTGGTAAGGGCTTCGGAATATCGTTGCCCTCGTAGCTATGTCCTCCAGCGAATCCATACCCTTGGTTATCAAGCAACGAACCTCGGACGTCATATAATGTTGCTCCGCGAAAGTTCTGCAGAGCTATTTGGCTTTATGTCGCTATGTCAGGTGGGGGATGCCGAGAGGATTATCTCTCGATTGCTCCAGGAGTCACGTGTCTCACCTCGCTTTAGTTGCTCTGTGGCTATGCGCCTAGATTCTAGGGGAACTCTCTCTTTTGAGGTTGAAACACCATCATACTATGAAGGTGCATCGCTGCGTGCCAAGCGTCTTCGAGGAGCGTTTATTCACGCTAGCGAGCCTAGGGAGGTGTGTCAAAACTCTGTGACGGTTGCTATTGATGCGATGAATGATAGCCGCATAAAGGGCTATGGTGATATGCCGCTATGGGTTGATGAGAGTGGTAATCTCATTAGCCGCCCATGGAGGCCTATATTTGCTGTTTATGGCAAAAGAGTATACACCCCACAGCAATTTGATAGTGTTGAGTATGTTGTTGCTCGTGAGGCTATATCAGCCGCAGGATTTGAGCTTGTAATACACTCCTTGCCGGTTAAGTCTCTAAAACGTATGGAGGAGCTATTTGAGGTAGATATTATGGGTATTACATCATTATATGCTATTGAGGAGCATAGGTTGCTGTTTATGACTACGGCGCAGATTGCTAATAAGATGCAACCAAAGTTAAAATAACAGAGAGTGAATAAAAAGTGTATTTTGTCGTTACGCTTGCCCTCAAAATGCTCATTTACGCTCAGTAAACTCCGCTTTTTCGGGCTTCGCAAGCCTAAAACTACATCTTTTTATTCACTCTCATATTGTATTGAAGTATTGAACTTTTACTGGAGTTTCAATCTCTGCTCTAGATGTTGTTTATAGCATATAGATAGGCACCTAGCGAAACAGCATTGCTTGCACCGATGTCCGAGATTGTTACACCAACGCGCTTAACAGGATCGTAGACAACCTCTTTGGTACTGCCATATACCTTGATTTTGGTAGACTTGCCCTTTGCAAACTCCTGGAAATCATGCTCATCATCAAGATTATACACCTCCATCTGTACTCGGTTGATGGTATCTCCCGACATGGTCTTAATCTTGGATCGCATCTCCTCAATAAGGGCTGGCATAAAGTATCTCTTTGCGCCTGTTAAACCGCCACCAATAACGATTATTCCATCCATCAATGTAACGGCTGTGGCCATGGCATCACCAGCAACACGACCAAGAGTCGCGAAGGCCTCCTTTGCTGCCTCCATATTGCCACTCATAGTGCCATCGGCAATAGCACAAATGTCGCGTGGCTCAAGGTTGCTATCGTCACCCGATAACTCCTTATAAACACGTTTCACGGCGCGGATAGCAACACCATCCTCAACGATATATTCAGGGTAATCGCGGTGCTTGAGGCAGAAGGTCTCAACACATGAGTTGTCGCCACGGTTAAGTACTCCATCCATCACGAAGCCAAAGCCAAAACCTGTGCCAAATGTAAAGCCTAGGAGGTTGCGATAACGCTTTGTGGAGCCAGCCTCGGCAAGTTTGTTGTTGATGCGTGGAAGTGCGCCACCAACAGCTTCGCCATATGCAAAGAGGTCTGCATCGTTATTGATGAACACAGGTATACCAAAATGCTCCTCGAGCATAGGTCCTAGTGCTACGCCATCACGAAATGAAGGAAAGTTGGGGAGGTAGCCTCCGATGATACCATTACGGTAGTCTGCAGGGCCAGGAAAGGCAAAGCTAATGGCTTTGGGCTTTGCATCAAGCTTTGATATAATCTCCTCAAAACCCTTGATAAGAGTGCCAAGACATAGGTCTAGGTCGTGAGCCATGGATGGCATGGTTATACTCTCGGTGCAGGCTTTGCCGCCTTGCATCGCGTTAAATACGAAGTTTGTGCCACCGGCATCGAGTGTGATGACGATTGGCTGTGTAGTGTTATTTGATTCCATATCAACAAAGGTAACGATAATAATTTTAATATACAAAGCAAACATAAAAATATTGAAAATTGTGCATAAAAATCGAAAAAAAGAGTTTGTTTCGATTTGATATTATAAAAATAAGGTATATATTTGTGAAATTTTTAACGACCCGAAGGGTTGTATAGGCAGAAAGTAATAATTAGATATATAAACTTAAAACATTTTATTATGGAGAACAACAAACTTCAAGAGCTAACACAGAAGCTCTATAACGAGGGCTTGGAGCGTGGCCGTGCAGATGCAGAGCGTCTAGTTGCCGAGGCGAAGGAGTCTGCTGCGAAGATCATTGCAGATGCAAAGGCCGAGGCAGAGGCTATCGCAAAGGCTGCAGAGGATCGTGCAGAGGATATCACAAAGAATGCTATGACAGAGATTGCGTTGGCAGGTCGTCAGGCATTGACAAAGATTAAGGCCGAGCTAGCCGAGGCAGTTATTATGAAGACTACAGGTTCGGCTGTTAAGGCTGCTGCTGCAGATGCTACATTTGTAAAGGATATGTTGTTGGCTATGGCTAATAACTGGAACGCAGCAACTGTTGATGTATCACTCAAGGCTCTTCTTCCAGAGGAGAAGCGTGCAGAGTTGGATGCTGTAATGCAGGCTAGCGCTGCAGAGTTGGCAAAGGCAGGTGTCGAGGTTGGTTATAGCAAGGAGGTTAAGACTGGCTTCAAACTCGGCGAGAAGAATGGTGGTTACTACATCGCATTTACTGATGAGAGCTTTGACGCTTTGTTGAAGGAGTATTTGCGCGAGAAGGTGTCTAATATCCTCTTTAAGTAGTCTATGTTCTCTACAGAGTATTACTGTTTGGTGGCGAGTCTGCGTGAGTGGACGCTTGACTCTGATACCAAGAGCTTCGATGTTCGTGAGATACTCGATGAGATTCTTGACGAGCTTACAGCAAACGACACAAAAGCTGTTAAGTTGCTGTATGCTTACTACGATTGCGAGAACGTAATAGCGTTGCGCAACAATCGTAACCGTCATAATAATCTCGGTAACCTCACCGCCGAAGAGCTTAAGGATGTACTCGAAAATCGCAACTACTCTCTGCTACCTACCAACGTAGCAGCAGTTGTGAAACTCTATAACGAGGCTGATGATGAGGAGCGTGATGAGGATGTTGTCCTTGATGATAGCTTCGAACACGCAATCTTTGAGGCCTACTACAAAGACCTTGCAGCGTCAAAGGTTCGCTTTCTTAAACGCTGGGGAGAGTTTGATAGAACACTCCGCAATATCGCAGCAGCAGTGGCAGCACGTGAGGCTGGTCGTGTAATCCGCGATGTCACCGTGGGTGGTGGCGAGATTGTGGCGCAGCTAGCCCATTCATCGGCCGTAGACTTTGGCCTACGCGGTGAGTTGCAGTATATAGATGCTGTTATCTCGGCAATTACCGATGAGACAAATATTGTGGAGAAGGAGCGTAAGATTGACGCAGTACGATGGGCCGAGGCCGAGGATATTGCTATCAATGATTACTTCGATATTGACTATATTCTCTCTTATCTTGTTAAGGTAAATATCGTGGCACGTTGGACACTTCTCTCTCCAGAGGTAGGACGCGAGATGCTCAACAAACTTATAGCGAGCCTCGATGCTTCAGCGATTGTTGAAAAACAAGCAAAACAATAAAACTACATAAACGAATGAAAACATTAGGACGTGTAAACGGTATTATCTCAAACATCGTTATCGCCAAGGTTGACGGTCCCGTTGGTCAGAATGAGATATGCCATGTATATTGCGGTGATATCCGCATGATGGCCGAGGTCATCAAGGTCATAGGCGATGAGGCTTATGTACAGGTTTACGACAGTACACGCGGTCTAAAGATTGGTGATAAGGTAGAGTTTGAGGGCCACATGCTCGAGGCTACCCTTGCTCCAGGTCTTTTGTCGCGTAACTATGATGGTTTGCAGAACGACTTGGAGAAGATGGACGGCTTGTTCATCAACCGTGGTTCTATCACCGACCCAATCGATTTTGATGCTACATGGGAC
>JAEIGA010006578.1_pt1 | contig 17707 bp, 18 predicted proteins | sample 9270691 | NCBI WGS metagenome assembly JAEIGA01 (sample SAMN17057246, study PRJNA624740) | gut metagenome | biome: biome; isolation source: fecal sample | host: Bos grunniens | place: China: Xizang | collected 2019 | reverse complement strand
GATAAGCTTGCAATCCTTGTCGTTCTGGAACTTGTCGACGGCATACTGCTTTTGTTCCGTGCTGTCATCACCCGTCACCGTTACAGCGTGCCGGAACTCCTGCTTCAATGCTGCCACCACCTCTTTCAGAAAGCAGAACACAATCAGCTTCTCGCCACCGTCAACGATGTTATGGATAATCTCGATAGCACCGTCGACCTTTCCGCGTGCCGACACCTGCTTCAAGATACCCATCTTGACCATGATAGCCCCACGGATGGTGCGCTGTATCTTGTCATCGTCGGCATCCTTGTAGTCCCTCAGATACTTGATAACGTCACGCTCTGCGGCTTCATATTCCTTGCGTGTGTCAATCTCGGTGACAAAGTAACTGCGCGTCTTCGGTGGCAACTGCGTCAGCACATCCTTTTTCTGCCTGCGGAAGAAGCAATACTTCCGTAGGTAATAGTTCAGTTCCTTGATGTGGCTCGACTTATTGAAGCCTGCGCAGTAACGAGCCATGAACTTGCCATAGCCGCCGAAATCCTCCAACCGTCCCATGATACGCAACTGCTGAATCAGATCTTCATTGTTGTTGACTACTGGTGTGCCAGTCAGCTCCAAGATGTACTCCTTACCGTCGGCAATGCCCTGCACGAACTTCGACTGCTGTGTGCTGGCCGTCTTACACTTGTGGCTCTCGTCAATGATGACCGTGCGGAACAAATCCTTTCTCGGGTCAAAGTCCACGCTTTTAAGTGAAAACTTTCCCTCACGTCGTATCTTGGCCACAAAGAACTTTTTCAAACTCTCATAGTTTACAATGGCCACGTCGGCACACGGTCGGCCATCTTGTTTCTTCAACTCGAAGAACCTCTGCCATGTCCTACGGTTGTCATCATTGAGGATGATAGCGTTCAGCCCTCCGAACTTCTTCAACTCCCTTTGCCAGTTGAGCTTCAGCGATGCCGGACAGATGACAAGGGCAGGTGTTGCCCCTGTCACTGTCAGCACTCCGATAGCCTCCACCGTCTTGCCAAGCCCCTGCTCATCGCCCATGATGCAACGCTTATGCTCCACGGCATAGGCAATGCCCTCCTTTTGGAACTCATAAGGCTCGATAAGCAGGTTATGCGGCTGCTCCAGCTTTGGCAACGGTAGCGGCTCATACGTCGGCACCCGTTCGTCATCGGTGAGCCACAGCACCGAAGTAACGAAGCGGTTAGCCTTTGCCCACTGTTCCATCATCTTCAAATACTGCTGATGGTGGCTCGATACCTCCCAATACGTGCCGTCGGCGTGATACCTTGCGCTCGGTATGCGCTTGATACACTTGACCAGCATCGGATGGTACTGGAAGCTCACCTTGTAACAGTCGGGTGTCAACGTATAGTACATTGGTGCTATCATGCCGCCTTTTGCTTCTTACTTGGTCTGCCGCGCTTCTTTCCCTCCATCGGGACTTCCGGTGCTGCTTCGGGCTTCACACCGTCAAACGGGTCTTCAAAGCCTATTTCGGCCTGCTTGATGCCCCACTTCTTATCTTCCAAGTAAGCCTTTGCCTCATACTTCACGGCATCGAGGTCAAGGCTAAGCTCATCACGGTACAGATATCCGTCAGCGTTGAACGTCTCGATGGTAGGGGTTTCTAACTTGACGATACCGCCATTTAACAAGATACGGCTTCCGTGTACGGTGACATCGCTCTCATCATTGGCAAAGGTAAGGCCGTCGACCTCCAGCCGCTTGAATACGCTGTTATTGTTCTCATCGGTGATGCTGTCGGCCTGCAACTGCTTGAGGTTGCGGTCTACGGCTTCACGCTGCTCGGTGATGACCGCCAGATGAGGGATGAGTGACTGCAGGGCTTTCTTGAAGTCCTTGTGGACTAAGTTAGCACCATTGACGGTAACGATGTCGCCGTCATCGTTCTTGTACACCACATTCAGGGTGTTCTTCTTTGTCAGTTGGATTTTCTGAAATTCCATACTAATTGTTTGTTTAAGGGTTAATAATTATACTCGGCTTCGAAAGCATCAAAGAACCTGTCTTGTGCCGTCGGAAGCGTAATTCCAAGTTCGGTCTGAGCATCGGCCTGCACCTTATCGAGAAACTCTGTCATCTGCGCTGTGTTCAGCTTCGATGTCTCGCCTACTACGGTGTAAACCTGCTCGCCGTATGACACCTTACGTTGCAGGAACTTGGCACAGTAATAGTCGTGTACGTCCTGCTTCGGTGTTCCCGTCATCCGCTCAATACAGGTGAACCACATCCACATCAGTGCATTTTGGTTGATACTTCGCTTCTCTGATGACCGCTTTACGGTGATGGTGTACGTGCCGTTCGCCAGTAGCGAGAAGATATAGGGCAGCTCTTCGCTGAACGTCAGCCGCCCATCTATCTTGCGTAATACGACCGTCTTTGCCATAGCTTAGAATGGTAAGCCACCGTTACCGTCATCCGTAGGTTCCGGCGCAGGGAAAGGAGCTGCCGCTTGCGGCTGAGGTTGTGGTGTCGGTTGGGGTGCTGGCTGAGGTTGTGGTGTCGGTTGGGGTGCTGGCTGGGGTTGCGGCTGTGGCTGTGCTGTTGCCTGCTGACCTGCCTTGCGCACGACCTCAATGTTATAACACCTGATTCCCGTCATGAATTTTATCTTACCGTCTTGGCCTTTGAACTGACGGCCTTGCAGTTCGAAGCTGATGGCCACGACATCATCCTTTTGCAGCGTTTCGAGTATCGGGTTGACCTTGGCCAGCGTCTTGTCACCGCTGAACTCCAACAACGGTTTGTTCTCATACTCCGACCGTACACCCGTATAAGGGTCGTAACGCGTGCAGTCGATGTAAATCTCACGCTTCTGAAACGACTTGCCATCAGTCGATGCAACCGTCTGTACCTTACTAACGGCAATCACTCTGCCGTACTGTTTGTTTTCTGCCATAATCAAATAAGTTTATAAGTTAATGATTCTGAAACTTTTGTTATCTTCTTACATTCTCCGTAAGCCTGCGGATAGTTCTCTTTCAACTTCTTACTGTCGACCGTCTCACGCTCGTAGGCTTTCTTGATGGTCAGCTGGACGCTATCGTTGCCCCATGTTTCAATCTCACGCTGACGCATCAGCTCCATCAGTCCGGCTTTCAGCTCATCCTCACGCTGTTTCATCTGCTCCAGCGTTTTCTTCACCGTGGCCAACTCATTCATCATGGCCTCAGCATCGTCGGTAATATCTGCCGTTTTCTTCTCGTCGCCCTCAAACGTGAAACCGATGGCTGACAACAAAGCTCTCGCCTGTATGGGCTTGGCTCCGCTGAAATATAAGTCGACTATCTGCTCGCAGATACTTCCAGGCACTCGCTGCTGGTGTAGGATGGCAGGCTGACCGTATTGCGGCTTCGGAAGCCAAAAGCAATAAAGCTCGCCAGCCTTAATACCTTGGTTCTGCATCTCAAACAGCCACGCATAGATGCTCAACTGCATCGTAACATTCGGTATGTGTACCTTGCTCGTTGTCTTGATGTCGGCAAGACTCATGTCATCCAGTACCACGTCGATGCTGCTGGCAATCCTGCGCTCGTCGCTGACCAAATACTCATTGTATGCCGTCACCATTCCGCGTGCCTTTTTCATTTCGACGTAGGCCTCAACTGCTTCATGGTCGACAATACCCAAGCTGTCGGCAAGCTCGCACTTCTTATGTATCATACTGCCATACTCTGCGGCAGCATCAAGCACGCTCTGCGGTATGTCCTTGTAGGTCTCGGGGAACAACCAAGCCAAAATCGGGGTAACACCGTCTAACGTGTGGCCGTCAAGGGTGTAGGTGTGCCCGTCCTCATTGAAGAGGACAGGCGAATTGACTAATGCTTTCTTTTCCATAATCATGCTGCTTTAAGGTAGTTCTTACGCTGTGTGACGGCCGACAAAAATGTGTTATTTGCCTTGTACTTCTTCTCGTACTTACGATAGATGGCTTCAAGCTCCTTCAGATCTGCCGCCTTGTTCACCTCCTGACATACAAGGCCAAGCTCATCCATCTGCCTTTCACCATCTCCCTCTGGCAAGTCCTCACCTGCATAGATATACAGGCCAAGGCCATGACGTGCGGCAGCTTTCGTAAGACTGCGCTGAATGGCCTTGTTTACGTCGAAGCTGGTCAACTTGTCAACGGGGATACTCTGATTGCGGAAGTCCATCACTGGCAGGTACTCGATATGCTCCAATCCGTTAATCGTCACACCAGTCTTCACCCATGCCGTCCGGCCGTCGGTGTGGTAGTTCAGCCCGTCGCGGTTCTCGTAGATGGTGTAGAACGCATCGGGGTAGTTCTTCTTAACCTCAGCCCATGCCCATGCCCACGAAAGGTATGTAAGGCCGTTCTTTTTCTCTGCATGCTCGTTGACGTTGATTGCGTTCAACGTTGCAAACACCGATTTCTCATTGCTTTTCTTTTCCATGTTGTTTTGGTTTTAAATTGTAAAACATAAAGTGAACTGTTAATCATTTTGAAGATGCGGAGGGTTCGAACCTCCCATCACGTCACCGTGACGCTTCCCTGCTGCATCCAACCTGTTAGAAATTTAATACCTCGTGGCCGACGCTTCGGCCTACCTAAGAAAATTATTAGTACAAATGGGATATCAATTCACCAATACTGCACAAGGCTATAAGGCCAAGTGTCATCATTACTCCGACTGCTGCAGCCGTCCAACTGTTAGGAACCAGCACATCGTCATCATCTGCCCCGATAAAGGCGAGGAACCTGTTCAAATCCTTATACATAACTTTTAATCTTTAAATTGTTAATACTTCATTTTTGCGTATCTGAGCACGTCGGAAGCGTTGCACATCCATTTGCCGTTCTGCGCTTCGCAGTTGCCCTTGTCAGCCCTGATGTGTCCCTGCTCGATGAGCTTCATCAGCCGACTACGACCGCCTACGATTTTCTCCGAGAACCGCAGTCCGAACGTCTTGTCATTCATCACTCGCATGATGACCTCATAACGTCCCTCAATGTCTATGTCAACCGCCTTAATCATACAGGGCAACTCCTTTGTCTCTCAGCTTCTTAATTGTAAACTCTATTCCTTTTCTCTCGCATACCATCACCGCCAACAGTTCCGTGTCCTTTGTCACTCCCATCTTGCGGTAGATGGCTCTCTTTTGCGTTCTGACGGTGTGGTAGCTCCGGCATAGCATATCGGCCACCTCCTTGTCTTGCAATCCCTTGCAGAGCGCAAGCGCAACCTCACGCTCCGCAGGGGACAGCTCTACGCTGTCAGCCGTCTCTCTACCTCGTATGCCCAAGGCAAGGCCATCATAATTTCGTGCTGCAACAATGGTGACTGATGGCAGGTGTCAACGTGGCTCACCATCACTTCTGTACTCTCTTGGCAACTGCTCCAGTTCATATCTATGTCGATATAAGCATTGCCGTAGGCTTTTTCGTAATGCATACCAGTTTCGCCTGCAATGATGCTGTTCTCAATCTGATGGCGAACACCGTCAACCGTCTCACTGATGATTCTCTGTAACTTTGTCATAACTGTTCCCTCCTTACTTTACGTAGAACGATACCTGCAAGCCGCGACGCAGTTTGCAAACACACTTGTCAAGACCTCCCTTGATGGCTCTCAGGATAAACTTCACGAATAAACTCTCACCGATAAGTCTGATAATACCACTAACACCGACCAGCGTGTTAATTCTCTTACCCTCTGCATCGCGTCCGTAGACCTTGATGCGGAAATTGCTGTTAATCCAGCTTGTTGTTAAACCATTTTCTTTCATAATTTTCTTAGGTACTTTAAATTTTACTTCGTTTGAGGTATTGCGATTTCGAAAGATTTTCCTTATCTTTGTCCCATCGACGACGCAAAATTAAAAAGAAATTCCTTATCAAACAAGGAAACTCCGATATATTTAAAAGTTTTTAAAACAAATAACTGACATTTTAAAATATTTTTAAAAAACATTTTTGTAATTATGGCTAAACAACCGAGAACTCAGCTCAGTGGAAAGGAAGCTCGTTACATCCTCCACCAAAACAACGTCAATCAGGCTTATCTGGCTGAAAAGTTAGGTATCAAGCCGCAGTCATTAACATCACGTCTGCAGGCCTCAGTATTCAAGTTGGGCTATCAGATGGAAATAAACAAAATCCTTGGCAAACGTATCTTCGATGTCGATGCCGACGTGCCCGAGGTCAGCAACGACGCTAACCGTGTGCCCGTGCTCGACCTACGTGCTGCTGCAGGCTTCTCTTCCCTGCCGCTTGAAGATACCGAAGCCGTTGGCGAATACGTCACCATGCAAGGCTTGTACGGCTGTGTCGGCCTGTACGTCTACGGCGACAGCATGACACCCGAATACCGTTCGGGAGATATCATCTTCGTCCGTAAGGAGCCAGAGATTGATTACATCGCCTATGGTCGCCCGTACCTTATCATTACGCACACAGAAAGGCTTCTAAAGTGCATCTACAAGTGCACGCATGATGCCGAGTGCCTGCGGCTCACCTCCTACAACGAAGAGGTCAACCGCCACGGAGATCGCCTCTATCCTGACCGTGACATTCGAAAGGACGCCATCCTGCATCTATACCGTGTAGAAGCCATGTTCAGACGTGAGCAGATGTGAAAAGACCGCTTATTTTGCCCTAATTTTGCGCCTAACGCGATTTTAGGGTCTGACCTAATAACTTGCCAACCGAAGCAAAGAAATGCGCTTAGGACGATTAAAAACGAATATTTCGCTTTTTCGCCACCTTTGTAACATGGCTCACGTCAGATTGTTACACGGTTAAATATTAGGCAGTCACATTGCAGAGGTCGCCGGTTCGAGCCCGGCTGTCCCTACACCGAAAACACAGGCATTCCAGCACGATTCCACGCAAGTAAGGATGACGGCTGGAATTGCCGTTTTTGTTCGCTTTTGGACGGGGTAGCGAGTATTTTCTATTCGTTTTTGCCTTTTCCTCGCGCGTACCTCTTTTAAATATTTATAAAAATATGACAACAATCAAGCTCGCCGTCTTGAAGCATACAAAAGCTAAGGATGGAACGTACAAAATACGAATAAGTATCGGGCACAAATCCGAAACTCACTATATCGTCACCAAGTACCGCGTGACGTCTCTTTCCCATTTCGTCAACGGTCAAGTCGTTGGGCAACCCGATGCGCAGGCTATCAATATCAAGCTGCGGCAGATGCTCACCGACTACGACGAACGACTGGAACGTGTCACAAATCCTGATGCCTATACCTGTGAGCAACTGCGTGACCTGCTAAAAGGGATGCAGACACGACAAGGCGGTATGACATTCAAGCAGCTCACGGAACAATCTATCTCTGACCTCATCAAAGATGGACGTAAGACAACCGCCGACATGCGCCGACGGCAGATGGATAAGTTTCTCGAGTTCCTTGGAGGTGACATTTTGCTTGAAGAGATAACCACACGCACCATCACCGACTATGAACGTTGGCTACGTCAGCAAGATATCAGCGACGCTTACGCAGGGATGCAGTTAACGATGGTAAAGGTTCTGCTCAATCTTGCCATCAAGAATGGCCTTGTACGCTACGAGCGTCATCCGTTCGCATTCTACCAACCCGTCACGGCAGAGCCACGCGAACTTGATATCAGCGTAGAAGATGTGCGCAAAATACGAGACTTTGAAACCATCTACAAGGGTGAACGCAAAGCCCGTGACCTTTTCATGCTGAGTTACTACCTTGGTGGCACAAACCTCATTGACCTTATGGCCTACGATTTCCGCAATACTGATAAGCTGGAATATATACGAACAAAGACAAAGAACAAAAAGAAATCAAACCGTACCGTGTCGTTCTCCATCCCCTACGAAGCCAAACCCATCATTAATAAATATATGAACGCTAAGACAGGCAGACTTGACTTCAAGACTACTGGCTCCTACGACACGTTTAAGAATATCGTCACCCGTGACATCAAACGTATAGCCGAGAAAGCAGGTATCAAAGATTGGAAACGGTGCTGTTTCTATACCGCTCGCAAGTCGTTCGTTCAACACGGCTTCGACCTTGGTATCAGCCTTGAAGTACTGGAATACTGCATCGGGCAAAGCATGAAGTCCGACCGCCCGATTTTTAACTACCTTAAGATCATGCGCCGTCATGCAGACGAAGCCATCCGCACCATCCTTGACAATTTAAAAGAGGGTGCCGAAGCACCCTCTCCAAAAACATGATAAGAAATTAGCAACTATCGCGTGCTCGACGTTTATCTCTCCACACCCTTATAAGGTATAGTAACAACAATAATGCCAACAGTATCAACACAAAGCCACCTATATTTACTTTCAGCTGTTCCCATTTCGAAAGCTGACGTTCGACGGGATAAAGTACACGGATGCTATCGTTCTTAATGACGGTGTCACGCACCACCTTCTCACGCCATCTGTCACGGTACATCGTTGCCCAATGCTCCACCGTCACCGTGTCGCCCTGCACTTTCACGAACACGCTGTCATACTTATACACGCTGTCACGCTGAATGAACGTATCAGTTCTTGTTATATACTCCGTGTGGTATTCGGGAACCGCCACGTACTTCGTCTTACATCCGCACAGCGTCAGACATAGAACAACCACCATCACCGCCAGCACGTAGCCGACAATAAACCTGTAACCTTTCATACGCTAAACTATCTTTATGAATATATATCCCTTTGCCTCTTTCAGTCGTGCGTAGAGCTTCTTGAACGTCACCGTGCTCTCCGTGACCATACCGACAACCGTGTTCTTGCCCACCAATATGCAGCCCTCAGAATCCTCTGCCTTGTTTCCGATATGTATCAATATGCCATCAAAGGCTGGCACGTTCAGCAGTCGCGGCAGGTAGCCGTCGCAGAACTCATACGCTTTTTTCTTCGAGAACTTCGGCGATTTGATGTTCAATATAACCTGATACCTCCCAGTCGGGATGGCCGTCACACCCTTGCGCTTCTTTGCCGCGTTCACCGAAGCTGGCAGTTCCTGTCGCAGCCCTCTGTCCTTGTCCTCTATCGTGTCGCAGAAGTACACACCGTCGATATACAACTTACCGATGGTGTACGTCTCGCGTCTCGCTATGCGTCGTAATAATAAGTCCATACCTATGTCTCTTTTTTATTTGTCAGATACTTTGCAACGGCCTGCGCTATCTCGTCAGGGTCATTACGATGAGCTGCTATGGCCTTTGCCAGCTCTGCCACCTCCTTCATCTCCCTGTTCTCCTTGACATCGGCAGGCTCGTAGATACTCTTAATCTCGATGGCCGCAACAAACGATATACCCACCATCGTAAACAACGGAAACGTGTACGCTCCCCATCCGTTGTAGATGTGTAGGAACACGAAACCGCTAATCTGTATCGCGTCCAGCACCATCATGGCAAAGATGCCGTTATAGTATCTCGACACCTTGTCTGCCGTCCGCTTCATCTTGTCACTCCGAATAGCGTCACCGCGCTTCCTCGCCTTCCTGATGCCTGCCCAATAGTCAAGGGCAATAAAGACGAGAGGTGTCATCAGCATACCTAAGACTATGAACAACATCACAATCAACTGCTCTCTTAATACTACATCCATAATACACTATCTTTTGATTGTTATTTTTTTTTCTCTCGCCATCCGCTTGCACGTATAGCCCTACCCTGCGCCTCTGCCTGCGCCTTCGTGGGGTACACCTTTCCTGACGTACCCCACTGATAACCACCTTGAACTTTTCTTACTGGCATAATCAAATTTTTAAGTTAAAGTGTGTAATCAGTTCCAATTAATCCCTGATTCTTAAATGCTTGCCAATTATGTCTTACGATATAGTCTATATAATTCATAATTCCCCAAGCCACTTCGAGATAACCTTGTGCCGTAAAATGAGCTGAGTTCCTGTATCTGTTTCTCCATGTGCCGTCAACCCTTGGGAAATACTGATACATATCCAAAAGATATACATGGTCAAACAAAGCAACGCACGACCTTATAGCATTGTTAATGGCATCATAGTCACCACCCCATCCATTAAATGTAGTACAGCAGAAGATTGGAACGTTAGGCTGAATGCTTCTCAATCTTTGAATTATACCAGCGTAATCGCCGAAGAAGCTGTTGGCATTCTGCGTGTAATCGCTTAAATTGACATCCGCAGCAGTACCTACAAGATAAGAGTCAGAAATAATGGTTATATCATTAGTTCCAAGAGCAATAATATATGACGTTTTAGGGTTGTTCTGTGCCCCACCCCATGCTCTTTCTCCAGTTCCAGCAATCCATCCATGTGCAGTCTGACCGCCTTGTGAGAAATTATAGCCCTGTGCGCCTGTCAATCGGCAGATAAACTGACCCCATGAGAAATCATAAGCATCATAATGTGTATCAACACCATTCAACTTGCAGTTGTATTCGCCACTTGTAAGACTATCACCTATGAATCCCCAATTAATGAATATTGAGGTGAAACCGACCTCTCTCGTTATTTTCTCAATAGGATTGTTTGGTAACTTATATAACCTGTCTGCGCTATCGACTGAAGGGAGCAAGGATGCTTTCAGCTTTGAGAAACTACACAATGTTCTTTCAGCTGCATTACCGTTAAATACAATATACTTTGCACCCGAAGGAATAGAATTAACCGTTATAGTTCCAATCGAAACATCTCCTTCTGAACCCGTACCAATATATCCTAAATATCGTAAATTTCCATCGAAGAAATAACCAATATGACAAAGGTTTGATGTATGACAACGCACATTGGTTATAGTGAAACCATTTAATATTGCACCATCTGGCAACTCAATATAGTCTGATGCTTTCCATGTACTTATTGCATTAATAAGTATGGGATTTCCACTGTTATAAAACCATGCTTTAGAAGCATAACAACAATCATCGTCATTTTGAAGTTGTAGACTAACTGACGATAGAAAAACCTGTTTTGCAAGACCTTGTATTATCTGACCCCCAAGATTATAAAATTTGGCTGTAATGCCATTTGAAACTGTAGGATTTCCATTCAATCGAAGATACTTTGTACCTAAAGGCAAATCACTCTTTTTAATATCTATTGAGAAATCATTTTTTTCTCCAGTTCCAACACTACTTAACCTTCCTAAAAAATTCTTGCTCGCGTCATAAGCATAGCCAAGAGAAATTAACTGGCTTTGATAATCATGAACATGCTCTAATCTTAGAATTTGGAAATTATCACTCTTAATCTCAAAATAATCAGTATATCCCCACGACGCGATAGCATTAATAATTGTATTTGAATCATTAATGGCTTTTACTGTTTCTTTAAATGGTATTAAATACTCCGAGTTGACAGCAGGCACAAGTTCACTTCTATCTGGCTTATCATCTATTTTTAGAAACCGTTTTTTTAATGCCGAAAAACTGCAATAAGAACCGTCGGCTTCTGCATTACCGTTAAATACAATATACTTTGCACCCGAAGGAACAGAATTAACCGTTATAGTTCCAATCGAAACATTTCCTTCTGAACCTGTACCAATATATCCTAAATATCGTAAATTTTCATCGAAGAAATAACCAATATGATAAAGGTTTGATGTATGACAACGCACATTGGTTATAGTGAAACCATTTAATATTGCACTATCTGGCAACTCAATATAGTCTGATGCTTTCCATGTACTTATTGCATTAATAAGTATGGGATTTCCACTGTTATAAAACCATGCTTTAGAAGCATAACAACAATCATCTAAATTTTGAAGTTGTAGACTTAAATTCTTTGATATTTGCAATAATTTGTAAACATCAGAACTGACATCTAATACCTCTTTTGTCCACGAGCCATTATACTTAAAAGCGCAGATATAACCGTCTGGAACGGTTATTGATGTGCCAAAGTTCGAATAATTACCTTTACCGCCCAACCAAAAGACGGGATGTTCGGGAGAACCTGGATTCGTTGATGGTGTGGCCACCCCTGCGAACGTCGCTCCGGCTCCCACCGTGTTTACAATACTCAGCAACACACCTTGCAGCACATCACCCGTAATCTCTTCATTTCCGTTGTTGTAAATCGCCGCACGGATAGCAGCTTTTAAAGTATCGTATGCCATATTCGTTAAATATTAGTAATATCGTAATCGTCGTTATAATCTTGATTGTAGGCTCCTAACTGACCACGCGGAGGTAATGCGTGCCCGATGACCTTTGCCACGGTGTCCGTGGTGAACTCACATTCCACGCTGGCGAGGTCACCCTGCGTCTGCCATTTCGGGGTCATCAGGAACGTGTCGCACCGATACTGCCGTCCATACTTATCCGTGATGACGATGTTATCAGCCATACGGATGAACCTCATCACATCGCACAGATACTCCGGCGCAAGGATGGTGAAACGGTAGGTCTTTTCGCTGATTTGCTTCTCAGGGAAATAGAAGCCGTCCCTCTGCTCGCCCTCTTCCTCAAACTCATAGTCGGGCTTTCCCAACTCTGTGCATAGATACAGACGGTTCTTGAACTGCATGTCGTTGTATGGATACACGATGCGCCATGCGTCGCCCACCAAATCCTCTTCACTCCACCACTCTATTTTGAGGTACGGTGACAATTGGTCAACCACCGTGAACACCTCACTATAGAACGTACCAACCGACGTGCGCAGACGAACGTAGTAACGTCCCTCCAATAGTTCCGTGCCCATCGGGACAAATGACGGGTAAATGATGACGTCATAGCCATATTGTGTGTACTGTAAACGCTGCAAACCTCCGTCCAACAATTCCTGCTTGATGCTCGCCACTATCACATCATCACCAAACCTATATACATAAGCATCCGTAACAGAAAAAGCCGCCGCTGAATGTTCTATGAGTATCTGGAACGGCAAAAGTTGCTCCGACGGTGAGTAAAGCGGATATGTCTCACCGTAGGCATAACTCTTTCTGTGGTTCTGCTCATCCAAAGCCGTGTAGAACGGCAACACTGATAGATTGTTATTCTGTATCATACTTCAAAACTGTTTTTGCCATTCTTGACGTTAACCTTATGCTCATCTGCTGCACCTGCCCATTGCCGATGCCCGTCTTGACAAGCTGATTCGTATATGGGTCATTCTGCCCGACGGGGTAGGTGACCGTCTGTTTTTTGTTTTTCTTGATGCTATACACCGTCACTGCCGTGCCGTCGATTTCCATCTGCGACGCTGGCATGTCGTACTGCCAGTAAGGCTTTTGCAGCTTCGCAAATGACAAGTAACCATTCTGCAGCTTCTGCGTCCTACCGCTGAACGTCTCATTGACAACAGGAACCTGTAACGATGTGGTATCACCATACACGCGAACTGAATACACGGCAATCGTCGCCGTACCGCTCACCTCGAATGAGAAAGCCGTACACCCTGCAGGGAACGTTACGGCCACATCCTGACGGCTCAACGGTGCTTGCACGTCAACGGACGATACGATACGCTCACCGCCAACGTAGAAAACGAACGTCGCCGTACCTGTACCTCCGGCTAACATATTCACGACACACGTCTTGCCTGCCGCATATCCTGCCAACGATACCGTCATTGTCTCTTCATCCGTTGCCGTTTGGAATAACACGCTACTGTTGATTGCGTTAGCCTGTTCCACCGTCATGGCCACGAAACCGTCTGGACTGATGCTCGACGGGCTTAACAACATGTAATCAATGTCGGTCGTTATCTGCGACACGTTTATCTCTTCAATTTTTCCCTCTTCTACGTATGGCGAAACCATGTCGATGGGATGCCCCTTGAATGGTGCGGTCGTTTCGTCCATCCATTCGAATTGGTAACGCTCGGGCATTTCCATTTTGTCGTACTCGAAGCTATTCTGACCGAAAGCCCATTTCTTTCCGTTGCGCCTTACCTCCAACGTCGTGAGGTCGATGCCTACCACTCCCTGACCGCTATACGTCATACCTCTGCGGAAATACTCGATATGTTCAATTCTGAGCCTGTTCCAAGCGTCCACGAACCAATAGCATTGGTAGGTGTTCTTAAGGAAATCCAACAACGTTCGCAACGTCACGGGAGCCATCTGCGCAGGTGTCGTGTACTCACCGTAAATGACGTTGGACTTCGGTGTAAGATATATGCGGTTGTCTCGCAATCCGATGGGGTCGATACCACTATACAAGAACTGACTGTATGAGCTTGTAGCTTGGAAACTGATTGACGGTGCAATCTGCGCCAACAATACCGATATACATGATGCCAACGGATAGCAGTCGTTCAAGAAATACGAGTAATTACCCTCATTCTCGACCTCAGTATTCAATGCCGACATCAACACCCATACCGACGAGTTTACCCAACGGCTCCGGCCGATAGGTATGTAATCGCTAATCTCATCGGGAGGGCAGAAATAATAACCGTCATCACGTCTACCCCACTCTGTAGGGTCGGTGCTATATCCTGCGTACTGCGTAAGGCCTCCACTCAGCTTGTATCCTATCGCCCTGCGGTAATTTCTATTATCACCTATCAAGTCATCACTGTACAGCTGATAAGTCTCGTAACCTGCCAACGTCTCGACATTACACAAGATACGTGCGTAAATGCTCATTGATAAGTTGATGCTGACCAGATTATCCACACCCTCAACCTCACTTGCGAACGTGATATCCCCTGGCAATGGCAACCACTCGGGGAATATCGGGAACTCCTGCCTACGTGTAATGTCGTTCTCCTGTTCAAACCGCCATTTCACATCACCGCTACTGCGCTGAATGACCTCCAGACCGTTTTTAAATTTACCCGTGATGTATAGCCCTTGTGCCACGTAGTCCTCAGTCTGAAAATACCGCAGGTAATACGTGTTGACGCTGTTCGTAAGCACGCTGCCGTCGCCCGTAATCGTACCGATAAAAGGTTGTGCAAAGTCGGCTGCGTAGTCTTGAGGAACTTCCGTGAAATCCACCTCACTGTAAGAGCTTAGAATTGAAAAATGGCACGTTTCGACAAGATACTCGCCCACGCTCTCGACGCTACTTGGTACGTCGGCATCTTGTTCAAATGACTGACCGCCAACAATGCTCGTAATCTTACTGTCACCCTCATAATATATTTGGATGCAGGGACGTTTACGGATGAGTATTCTCTCAATCTCGGGTGTCAGTTTGATAAGGTCAAACTCCTTTTCCAAGCCTGCAAGGATTTCATTATATTGGTCTACGACCGTCGGCCTAACCCTTATGCGCCTATCGTCCACGTTGACCTGACAATCCGTTAGCGTGAACTTCCCGCGCCAGTATTGGCTCCATGTAACACCGTGGTCATTGGACTTTTGGATATCGAAGTAAAACACCGTGCCGAACGTCTCGGCCATCACCTTGTTATAATCTTCGTTGATGAGGTCAACCGATGACGAAAGCTGCGCACGAAAGAACTTTTGGTCGCCCTCCATCGCGTAGTCCAACGACAAGTCGTCTTTCCACACGGGATAGATGCGGACTGCCGTTGCCGTCGGTGTGCCGACACGTAGGTAGAAACGATATACTGGATTCATTTTCTAATCAATCTTCTGAGGTTCTTGTATCTTACTATCTCATTGCCCTGACCGTCAAACGTGCGACTGCGCTCGCCCTGCTCACGGATGATGCGCACATCGTTTGACAGTCCGCTAATGTCCGTACCACCACCCTGCACGTTGACACTCATACCGCCACCGTCGTAGGCACGGCTGTACTTCTGCGCAAATGTGCCATTGTTCAGTGCCCCTATAACCTCAGGGATGATGCGACGGTAACGACGGCTGTTGCGCTTATTGATGACGGCAAAGAACTCACCGCCCTCTGCTCTGCGTCGTGTACCGTCCGGCTTGCGTCCCATATCGATGTCGTTGCCGCTCGCATGACTACCACCCTGCAACAGCTCGACAGTACCATCACCGTAGGTCTCTGTCTTTTCCTTTGTGACCTGTGCGGCCTTGACCTTTGCGGCTGCAAAACTACCCCACATGATTGCCAAAGCAGGTATCGCGTATGGGAAACCAAGCTGTGACCAGATCAATGCCGATGCCGTCACAAGGTTCACGGCCTGCTGCACCGTCTGTATGGCCTCCTGCGCCTGCTGTGCTTTCTGTTGCTCACGGATGGCACGTTCTTGGTTCTTCTTCGCCTGTTCGTATTCCTTTTGAGCTACGGCAACGTTTGAAGCATATCCCTTGTTACGTGCCTCAATCTCTGCGTCGAGTGCGTTCTTGGTGCTCTCCACCTCCTTGTCTGCGGCCTGCCGTTTGGCTTCTGCTGCCTGCACCCATGCGTCGACGTAGGCATTGAGGTTATCCATCGCAAATGAGAAAGCATCGCTAACCGCCTGCTTTTGCTCATCATTCATGTTAAAACCAAGAACATCGTAAATGTCCTTGTTCTTTTTGTTCTTCTCGAGTTCTTGGTCAACGGCCTTGATATTGTTTTGGATAGTCTGCACCTCTGCCGCCGTCAATATCTTACTGTCCTGTTGGTACAGCTTGAGCAAAGCCTGCAGTCGCTTCTTCTCGGCCTGCAACCTCATTTCGGTTTTCTTGTTCTCGTTTTGCTCCAAGTCAGCATAGGACATTTCCACGTCATACTGCTGATTTATCATGCGCTCAGATGCCTTGATGGCCTCTTCCCTTTGCTTGGCCTGCTGCTGGATAATCTTCGCTTCTGCATCGGCCTTTTGCTTCTGCTGTTCCTCTTGCTTCTTTGCGTTCTTTTCCACAAGGTCGGCCAATGCCTGTGCACGCTGTTGCTCCAGTAACAACGTCATTTCGGTGATGTATTCCTCACTGCCTTTCAAATCCTCAATCTTACGCTCATAGCTGGCCATAATGGTCATACGCTCACGCAGTATCTCATCTTCGATAAGGGCAATACGTGCGTCCTGCAAGGCTCGCTGTTCTGTCAGCTCTGCCTTGGCTGCATCCTTTTGTGCTTTCAGCTTATCCTTGGAACCGCTACCGCCTGCACCCTTTCCAATCTCATTCTCTGCGCTGCGTAGTTTCGAGTTCATGCGGACGGTACTGTCGTAGTATTCCTTTTCGATGTTCAACAGCCGGACGCGAGCTGCTGAAAGTTCATCGTTGGCTTTCTTGCTATTGCCTGCCTGCTTTGCTTCTTCTTCCTTAATACGCACATCTTCACGGGCAAGGCGCAAACGCTCCTGCATTATCTGACCTTCCGTATTGAGTGCCATCTTCATCAGTTGCGCACGCTTTGCAGGGTCATTCTCCTTTGCGGCTGCAGCCCTCCATTTGGCAATGTTTACCTCCTGCTGTGCAATCTGCTCGTTTGTCGTTCGTGTATTCTTGTCGAGTTCCTGCTTTCTGATGGTCAGGTCGATATTCTTCTGCAACTCATTGTTGACGCTCCGAATGGCATTACCTACCAACGGCAGACGCTCGGCAAACCGTGCAGCTCCCATTGCAAGGTTCTGGAAACCCTCAACACCTTTCAGCACCCATCCGGCCATCTTCTGCAACACGTCGACTACACCCGTAAGGATGCGCTCAAAGGGAGCCATGACGCGAGCCAGTGCGTTCGTGTTCTCTTCTGACGAGCTGATGCCCTTGGCCAACGCTGCAAACGCTGCCGCGATACCTGCTATCGTCAATACGATTGGATTTGCCAACAGTGCCAGGAACTTCTTACCAAGTCCGGCAACAGCTTCACCTGCTTTCTTGACACCCTGCGAGAAACCACCCTCAAACAACGTTGCAATGTTC
>JAEIGA010006577.1_pt1 | contig 17708 bp, 15 predicted proteins | sample 9270691 | NCBI WGS metagenome assembly JAEIGA01 (sample SAMN17057246, study PRJNA624740) | gut metagenome | biome: biome; isolation source: fecal sample | host: Bos grunniens | place: China: Xizang | collected 2019 | reverse complement strand
TCTTCTGCATGAAATGTAGACACTCATCAGTGACGGCTATACTGTCTCCTAAAGGGTAGGAGGTGTATATCCCATAGCCGTAGTCGGTATTTTCGTGTGTATAGTCAACATTGGCCTTCAGTTGATAGTCCTCGGATATTTTTTGTAGGGCATTGATGCTTGCTGTCTCGTTGCGCCTGTCTTCGTAGCGATGTGGCATGAAGGGTGGGCGACTACCCGAAAGCAATGGTAGCACATTCTCTGCACCTGTGTTCCATGACGTCTGACCAAAGTGGCTGTTGAGTTCATCAACACCCATGCGCCCGTCGTTGGATAACTTCAACGTACCAAGCATCTGAAAATCCTTACGGAATAGCATTGCCGTACCGCTGCCCCCATAGAGCGGAGTATGATTGGCATCCAATCCAGCTCGTAGTTCATAGGTGCCGAAGGGCTTTATCTTGGCTTTCTCGGTAAGGCGTATGTTGAGAGCCACATCACTACTGAGTTCGTTCTTGTCGACCTTGTTGTGTCGGTGGTGGCGAAGTACCTCTACATTGGTAACCTTGTCAATGGGGATATTGCGTGTTGCCAGATTGTAGCGTCCACCCAAGAGGTCGAGTCCCTCGATGTAGAACTGGCTGATGTCGCGCCCCATATAACTGATGGCACCACTTTCACTGACGCTGATGCCTGGGATGCGTTTCAGTCCGTCCTCCAGCGTGAAGTCAGAGGCTGTGGCAAATGATCCCATGAAGAAGCGTAGTGTATCTCCCACCTGCATCACAGGGGTGGGCTTGACGATAACCTCACGCAAGGTTTCGCTGCCGGGATACATGACGGTAGAGAAAGAGGTGGCACCAGGTGAGAGTACATGCAGCTGGTTCTCATGGTTCAGCTTGCGGAAACTGATGGTGAGCGCTTGTCGGGCATATTCCTTAGGAATGGTAAGGCTGTAGATGCCATCCTGTCTGCTGTTGCCAAAGGCTACGCTTTGGTCATCGTCGCTCACCTCAACAATGGCTCCTGCCAATGGCTTGCCATCGGGAGCAGTCACCATTCCGCTGAGCGTGTATTGGGCGGTGGCTGTAGCAACACCCACGCATAGGGCGATGACAAAGAAGATAACTCGTGATGCTGTTCTCATTTCAGTTCGAGGGGTTGAAAGTAGTTGAATGTATAGTTCATTAATGCTCCTGTGACTCCATCACCCACCATGGTTGTTGGGTATAGCACTCCATTTATATTGAGATTCGCTCCGTGCTTCTCGTATATATGCTTTGAATGGACTACGAAATGGGCATTCGATGAATCATGAAAATAGGGTTCATCCATATACCGCTCGTCCAGCTTTATCTTGTTACGGTGTTGTATGAATCTGTCTCGTGTGGTCTTCTTGTCAGAGGCGTCTGAATCATGGACAAGTGGTGCTGACGGCATGTTGAAGAGTGCGTAGGCCTCGAATCGATGTGTGCCGCTGCTGTCTTCGGCCTTCAATACGAGCCCAGGCAGTCCACATAGCTTCCATGGACCAGCACTGACAGGCAAGTCGGGAGCGTACCAGACTGTCCATACACGACCGCCATAGCTGAGCGTAGCGCGATAGCACTTATAACCAGTAATGGTAGTCTTTCCCTCGTGTAGTCGCCATTCGGTAGGTATCTCCTCTTCGTACACGTAGTAACAAGGATGTACAAATTCGCGTATCTGCATCGCACCCTCATCGATGTGCTGATACACGTAGGTCCAAGCATTGATGCGGGCATCATAGTAATCTACTTGCAGGTGACTCATCTCTTCCGGGAAATAACCGTGTCGGTAGGCGTAGGCACGGTGATCTCCATACTTGGCCACATGGTCGCCAATCTCCAAGATGCTCTTTACGGTATCGGTCACTGCCTTCTGTTCGCGATTGAATGTTGCGATATAGTATTTGTACAATACACACATGCGGCAGGTATCTATGGTCTCCTCGGCCACAGCTATGCCGCAAAGGAAGAAACTGACAAAAATGGATATAAGATGTCTCATTGTAACTCCAATGGCTGATAGTGATACAGGAACTGGAAATCGGGATATTTGATGCCATTGATTAAGACGAAATAGGATATGTTCAGTCGTTCCCGGTCTTTCTCATCCAAAACAGCAAAAGATGCGTTGTTTTCATCGTTATAATAAGGTTTGACAATCCATTGTGGGTCGGTCTTGATTTTGTTACGTGTCTTGATGAATTTATCGCGCTTCACCTTATTGGCGGTATAGTGAGAATGTGCTTTGATGGGTTGATTGTCAACATTGAAGATGGTGTAGGCACTAAAGGTGTGTGTGCCGCTTTTATCAGAAGCGTGCAACACGAGACCCGGTAGTCCACACAATTTCCATGGACCTGATGATACGGGGATTTCTTCTGCGTACCATGCAGTCCATTCCCTACCACCATATAGCATACGGGCACGACCACAATTGTAGCCCAAGATGACGGTATCGCCCGGGAGAAGCGTCCATTGTTGCATATTGGTAGACTCCTCATAATATATACGTGAGGGGTGCAAGGCTTCATGTACGGTCAGGGTCCCCACTTGGGGATAGTTTTGGTATACCCAAAGGTTAGCATCAATGCGGCAATCCTCAAACTTTACTTTCTCCGTATGCTTTCCCTCGGGAAGGTGGTTTTTCAGATGGGAATAGTCACTTACATCACCATATTTGGAGATAATCTCACCAATTTCGAGGATGCTATATATGGAGTCAGTCACAGCGACATCGTTACGGTCAGTAGTTCGTATCAGTTGAGTATACAATATACATAGTTGGCATGTGTCTTTGGGTGTGGTAAAAGAACTTAACAAGAGAATGACCAAGGGAAGGATATAGAGTGCCTTGTAACGCGCCCACCAACGACTCGCTTTGGAGTTCATCATAACGATGCGGGACCTTACCAAGTTGTGTTTGAAGTTATTGGCAAAGATGTAGGGCGAGTCCACAGATGCAGTCTTGATTAATAGTTGTTGGTATTCTTGGGTCTTTATGCCTTGGTTAATTACATAGTCGTCGGCCTCATATTCATGGATGTCGCGTAGGTTCACACCGAGCAGATAGATGAAGGGATTGTACCATTGGATGCTCTGCACAAGCATCAGCAGCAGGATATCCCAAGAGTGATGGCTGAGCACGTGGCCACGCTCGTGGAGCAATATCTCGTGGCGGTGGTGATGGTAGTCGTGCTCGCTGATGACGATGTGGCGCATCCAACTGTATGGAGCTACATCCTTGGCATGGCAGTGGATGGCGATACCGTCCTCCACATCGCTCCACAAACTACCTCTGCGGATAAGGCGGTGCATACGGGTCAATTGGAAGAGGCGTATGGCGATGAGTGTGGCCAATATTCCTATATAGATGTATCCGAGGTATTGCATGATGTCAAGAGCTATAGGGTTTGCATCGGAAATTACCTCCAAAGAGGTACCCAGTATGGGTGGGGGAGCCACTATTGCAGTCACGGCATTCGTCGCTCCTCCCTCTTCCAATGAAGTGGTCGCCATAAATGGCATAGGGTTGTGCCCATTGACGCGAAAGACGGAGAAGTTGCACAACGGAAGCGCGAGCGACAGTCCAAGGATGAGGAGTAATGTGAAGCGGTTTTGTCGGAAAAACCGTTCCTTACGCAACAAAGCACAAAAGGGCGTGTAGAGTACCGTAAGTACCAATGCCGACTTGAGGGAATAAATGAGTAGGGTATTCATACACTAGCCTCCTGTGTTATAAGGTTAAGTAAATCCTTTACCTCTTCTTCCGTGAGGTCATTGTCTTTGACGAAGAAGCAAAGCATCGATTTCAGGCTACCACCAAAGAATTTTTTCTTGACATCTTGCATCGTTTGACGTGTATACTCAGCACGTGTCACTTTAGCTATATACATGTGGGTTTTACCCTCACTTTTGGTCTTGAAATAGTCCACATAGCCCTTTTCATAAAGTATCCTCATGTAAGATGCAATTGTAGAGTAGGCGGGTTTAGGCTCTTCGTAACGTTCGAGGATGTCCCATGCGCAAGCCGAATGGTTGATATCCCAAAGAATGGACATAATCTGAAATTCAGTTTTCGTAAGTGTATTGTCTCTTTTTCCCATTGTATAATGTGTGTTGTGTTATCGATGCATATCATGGGCTCACGCCTCATAACACCGACAAAGTAAGCATAAACAAAAAGAATGAAAAGAACACTTATATCGAAAACTTACAATTTAACGACGGATTTAACATTTATTCTCCAATTTAGTTGTAAACAGCAACCGAGGCGGCAACAACCAAGAGGTGCTTAGCGAGTATAGAAAGTACAGGGGTACAGAGAGTAGAGAGGGTAGAGAACGTTTATGCGTTTAGATTTTAACGAATTCATTAAGCATTTGATTTTGTCGAAACTGCTTCGCTCGTTTTGTGCGTAAATAAATTTTCGCCCACTCGCTTACTCGCAGTTTTCACCGTTCAACATGCTTTACCCAAGCCGAAGGCTCTTTTTCCTAACTCTAATCCTTCTCAAAGCTCATTAAAACACAAAAGGGCAACCCGTGGGCTGCCCTTTGCTAATTATTTAACCGTAACGCTTAACTTGCAAACAACCATACCAGAGCTTCACAGCCCCGGCATGGTTTGGTATACCTAAATTATTAACTTATATCTCTGATTTACGAATGTCATTTCTTAAGACTGAACATGATTGGCATTTCGTATCTTACGCTTACGGGTTTACCGCGTTGTTCGCCAGGTTTCCATTTGGGCATGGTGCTAACGACGCGCATGGCTTCAGCATCTAACTCGGGGTTAATGCCCTGTTTTACGGAAATGTCTGCAATGCTTCCATCCTCCTTGACAAGAAACTCTACAATAACTTTTCCTTGGATGCCAGCCTTGCTTGCCGCAGTAGGATATTTAATGTTTCGTGAGAAGAACTTGTAGCATTCTCCCATGCCTCCAGGATACTCGGGCATGCGCTCTACAACGGCAAAGCTCTCTTCGCTCAGCGTAGACTCTTGCTCGACTTCGGTTTCTTCTTCGGGGGCATAGGCAACCACTGTCATTTCAGGAAAACTCAAGACCGCTTTGTACATAGTTATCGACATGGATTTGTCTCCACCTTCGGGTACAATAACCGAAAAGTCTTGCATACCGACAGAGGAAAAGGTCAAAACATTGCCTTCATAGGTTTTCAGTGAGAATTTTCCCTTTTCAGAAACTACGCCAGCTACAATGCGTGGGTTACCAGGCTTTCTTACGAAGACGTTCACTCCTGACAGGCGCTTGCCGCTTTCTGCATCAATAACTTTTCCTGAGATTTCAACTTTCTTTCTTCCTGCACCAATAGTAGAGTTCTCTTCATCAGCCAGATTAGAGGCTGTAGGTGTAGCAAACGCACTGAGCAACACGATTGCCAAGGGAAGGATGTAGAGCGCCTTATAGCGCATCCACGGGCTGTTTGGTTTGTTTTTCATCATAACGATACGGTTTTTGATTAGTGAATGATTAAAGTTATTCGCGAATGTGTATTTACTGTTTCCTACTGTAGTTTTGAGCAATAATGTTTGGTATTCACTGGCTGTGATACCTTGGCGCAATACGTAATCATCGGCTTCATATTCGTGTACATCGCGCAAGCTGGCACCGAGCATATAGGCAAAGGGGTTATACCATTGTAGCGTCTGCACCAAGGTGAGCAAGAGGATGTCCCAAGAGTGGTGGCATAGCACGTGTCCCTTCTCATGGAGCAGTATCTCGCGACTATGGTGGGTATAGTCGTGCTCGCTGATGACGATATGGCGCATCCAACTACAGGGGGCTATATTGTCGACATGGCAGTGGATGGTGATGCCGTCCTCCTCGTCGTACCATAGGCTGCTCTTTCGTATCAGGCGCTTCATGCGGGCATATTGCCATACGCGCACGGTGAGTATAATGAACGCGCCAATAAGGTATATGAGGCATAGCCAGGGCCAGATATCGAGAGGACGGATGTGAGCTTCAGTGAATTCTATAGGCTCCAAAGGAGTTGTAGAGGCGATTTGCTCAGTCGATGAGAATTCCACTACTGCATTAGGTACAGGCTTGCTGAATAGACTACTCAACAATTCTCCAGAATAGAGTGCATGTATGTCACAGAAAGGAAGCACCAATGAGAGAATCAGTATGGCAAGCAAAGTGAAGCGGTTTTGACGAAAGAAACGCTCTCGACGCAGCAATAGTGTGTAGGGCACATAGAGTGTGGTGAGCACCAAAGTGGTACTGAGGAGAAACGATATCATATCGTCCACGAAAATAAACCAACTGTTCATCATACGTTTTCCTCCTGTGCTATGAGATCCAACAATTCTTTGATTTCCTCTATCGTGAGGTTCTCCTCCTTGACGAAGAAGCTAAGCATCGTTTTCAGGCTACCGCCAAAGAGATTCTTCTTGGCTTCTTTCATGGCCTGACGCGCATACTCGGCACGCTTCACCTTGGCTATGTACATGTGGGTCTTACCCTCTCCCTTATTCTTGAAATACTCCACATAACCCTTTTCATGAAGCACTCTCAAGTGGGTGGCTATGGTGGTGTAGGCAGGCTTGGGCTCTTCATAGCGTTCGAGGATATCCCATGCGCAAGCCGAGTGGTTGATGTCCCAAAGGATGGACATAATCTGGAATTCGATTCTCGTAAGTGTATTGTCTCTCTTTCCCATAATGTGAATGTGTTTTGGCTAAGGCTCTCGCCTCATTGTGTTGGCAAAGTAAGCGCAAACAATACTAACTCAGAGAAACTGATTCCGAAAACTTACAAGGAATCCCTAAATTTAACATTTATTAGTAGAAATGGAGTAAAAACGGTGGATGAAGGCTTCTTTCCGGGACATCATGATGAATTGATACAGGGACTTCGGGAAGAAAAAACTATGCCAGAACTTCACAGCCCTGGCATAGTTTGGTCGACCTAAAATTATTAACTTAAAAGTATCTTATTTACGTATTCTTTTAATTCAAGATGTCTGATATGTTGTTGCAAATTTAGGTATATTCATTCGTCTGTCGAAAAAACAGGCGTGACAAAGAAGTGACAAATGTGTGACATTCGTTTTATTGGGGTGAAATCTGTTTTTTGGATAGGTTGTAGCCTATTGTCACTCTTTCTCACCAACGAGAACTTCGTAAAGATCAGCAGAGAGTTTCTTGCGGATGCGCTCCTTGCGTTTGCGTATGGTAGCGGTCGTAATGTGTCCGAGGTGGGCAATGATGGTGTTGGAGTAGCCAAGATATATACATAGGCAACAGATAAGATCCTGATCGTTGAGGTCGCAATTATTAAGCAGGATGCGGCACGCTTCATTGAATGTGTCGAGCAGGGTGTGCTCCATCGTACGTGTAGTATCGTAACTGATATCAGGAAGTTCTCTTTCGTTAATCTGCATTGTTGCAATGTCGCGATGCAGGGAGGTTGGCTCAAAAGTGCGATACCCTTCGGCAAGGGCACGATGAAGTCGTTGAGCCTCTGTAAAGGAAGCCTGTATGGGTGTAGATATTTCAATAGGTGTTGAGGGAGCCTGACGGTGGCGCTTCACGATACGATACGTTATGTATAGGATTGTGGCGAGCACTATTGCAATAACCATCATGGGAATGGTGGTGTTACGTTTTATTGTCGGGGCAATAACCTTTGTGTGTAACTGGCTCTTAAGTTCATCCATCGTCATGGGCTCAAATACCCGATTATCGCGCACCTTCATGTATAGTGCTTTGTGGCGACTGGCAGAGTCGGGTATCTCACGACTGTCGTAGATATTCCAAAGGATATGATGACATATATACTCTATGGCATCATTGGGCGTGTGAGGAGCCTCTAAGGCTCTATAGGCATAGTGAAGTGCCGAGTCTTGGGCTCCAAAGTGCCATAGGTCGTCAGCCTTATAGGCTAAGCAAGTGGGGTAACTCTCATGCTCAGAGCCTACCAATTCTATGTATTGGTTGAGGTATTGCAGAGCCAGTTCATAGTCGTGTTTTATGTAAGCCTCAATCCACCTCAATGTGTATAGAGCATCGGTACGCAAGGTGTCGTTGGCATCGTCACGTATCACAATATTGGCAAGGTGATAGGTGGCTTTGTCAAACAGCATCATGCGATGGGTGTTGTCACCTACATCTGCCTTGTTGGCCTGCATAAGATAGTCGTGGGCCAAACGTTGTTCTTCGATGGGCGTATATCTTTGCTTGCCAGTGGGGGCACCACATGCAATAAGAAGGCAGGTTGTCAGCAGTATGTAAATGGTCGTTTTCATCGTGTTATGGCAATCAGGCTACAAATGTAAGAGTTTTACTACATTCGTCAGGATGTTGTTTGTGACAAATCTGTGACAAATGTGTGACTCCTCTATTTTCGTATGTCTGAGAAGAATTAGAAGATAATCTTGAAGCTCTCTTTGATGACCAGAAAGAGGAGCATACCGCCATAGATGATTTTCATACCGGTGGTGAGCAGGAAGCCAAGGAACGACATGAGGGCGACCTTGAGGGCTTTGCCCTTTGAAGAACTGGCCATGAGCTCACCGATAAAGGCTCCGAAAAAGGGACCGAAGATGAGCCCCCAAGGGGGGAACACGAAGAGACCGGCAACGAGACCTATCATAGAGCCTCGCGTGGCTTGCTTGCTACCACCACTGATATTGGTGAACCACACGGGAGCAACGTAGTCGAGGATAGAGACGATGACCAGGAAGATACCGTAGACCCATAGTGGGGTACTGCTGATATTGGCTCCCTCGCATGGAAGGAGCAATAGCAAACCGAGATAACTAAGGGGTGGGCCTGGGAGTGCCGGAAGTATAGAACCCAAGATGCCTACAATGCTGCATACGAGGGCAAGGATGATGAGAAGGGTTTCCATTTTTTTTTGAGTTAAGAGGGAAAGTGAGTACAAGTGAAGAGTTAAAAGTTAGGAGTCAAGAGGGAAAAGCTATTAACTCTTCCCTCTTCCCTTTTCACTCTTAACTTGTTATTGATTATTTTTCGTACTTAGCAATCAGCTCGAGCAATTTCTCTACGGCCTCTTCTTCGGGAATGTTCTTCTCGATACACTCCTTCTGCTTGTAGAGGCTCACCTTGCCACGTGCAGCACCTACGTATCCGTAGTCGGCATCGGCCATCTCGCCAGGACCATTGACGATGCAGCCCATGATGGCAATCTTGAGGCCCTTGAGGTGTGAGGTGGCTGCTTTGATGCGGGCGATGGTATCTTCGAGTGCATAGAGGGTGCGTCCGCAACCGGGGCATGAGATATACTCGGTCTTGCTGGTGCGCACACGAGCTGCTTGCAAGATGTTGAGCGCGGTGGCATCGATCTGTTGGGGGGCTATGCCATCACCAATGTTGTGGATATAGAGTCCGTCTACAAGACCATCGATGCAGAGCACTCCGCTATCAGCTGCTGCACGCAACTGGAGGTCTGTCAACGACTCCTCAGCATAGTGTTGGAAGTATATGACGGGGTTGGTGATACCCTCGTGCATGAGCAGATGTGCTAAAGCACGATGTTCGCCTACGCGATGTAAGTGGTTGGTCTGATGGATAACGACCACCTCAGGGTGTGTCTTGAGGCATGCCAACACCTCTTCAGAACACTGGCTATAGGTAACGAAGATGAACTTGAGGGGTGCTGGGCAGGTAGCCAGAAGGGGGAGGTAGTTTTTATCACCAAAGCCCATGAACACGGGGTAGGTGTTGTCCTCGCCTGTCCATGCCGGAGCATCTACGATGAGTGGTATATCGGGGCGATTCTCGGGCAGGGTGCTACCACAATAGAGGTAGTCGGGGCGTAGGTTGGCATCGAAGGTGCGCTCTTTGCCAAAGCAGCTACCGATGACTACGGGCACCTGTCCGCCACCAATGTTGGCTACGGCATGTGTGGTGCGACGGGTGGGGGCGAAATAGTTGAATTCGTCGGCCTTGACACCCTCGATGGGGAGGTGTATGCCATGGATGGTGACATAGTCGACCAATGCCTTGGCCACGGGTATCTCGGCCTCGGGAGCCTCGCTCAACGATACGCGTATGGTGTCGCCTAAGCCATCCTAGAGCAGGGCGCCAATACCTACGGCACTCTTGATACGGCCATCTTCACCCTCGCCAGCCTCGGTAACGCCAAGGTGGAGCGGGAAGGCCATGCCCTCTTTCTCCATGGTGGCAACAAGCAAGCGTACGGTGCGTACCATGATGACGGTATTGCTGGCCTTGATAGAGATGACAACATTGGTGAACTCTTCGGCTACGCAGATTCTGAGGAACTCCATGCACGACTCTACCATACCCTCGGGGGTGTCGCCATAGCGACTCATGATACGGTCGCTGAGCGAACCATGGTTCACTCCGATGCGGATGGCCGTATGGTTCTCCTTACAGATATTCAGGAAGGGAACGAGACGGGCGCGTATCTTCTCGATCTCGGCAGCATACTCCTCGTCGGTATAAGAGAGCTGCTTAAAGGTGCGGGCCGTATCGACATAGTTACCGGGGTTGATGCGTACTTTTTCGGCATAGAGTGCTGCTACGTCGGCTACACGGGCGTTGAAGTGTACATCGGCCACGAGGGGAGTGTTGATGCCATGGCTACGCAGGGCGGCATTGATCTCGCGCAAGTTCTCGGCCTCGCGCACACCTTGTGTGGTGAGGCGTACGTACTCGCCACCGGCCTCGATGATACGTTTAGCCTGTGCTACCGAGCCTTCGGTATCGGTAGTGGCTGTGGTGGTCATCGACTGCACACGGATGGGGTTGTCTCCGCCCAAGGGTGTGCCTCCAATCTGTATCTCGTTACTTGCTCGACGTTGGTAGTTGAAGAGGTTCATCTGTTGAGTTTTTAGTTAAAAGTTAACAATCAGAACTTTTCTTTGGGGTGTATCTTATACTTTGTACTCGTAGCTCACGGTCTTGAGCTCTTCGTTGGCCTTCTCAATCTTGCGCTTGAGGCTCTCCTTGAAGGAGGCAAAGCGTGTGGCGAGATCGGCATCAGAGAGGGCGAGCATCTGTACTGCGAGGATACCTGCATTTTGTGCAGCATTGATACCTACGGTGGCTACGGGAATGCCAGGAGGCATCTGTACAATGGCCAACAGAGCATCCATGCCTTCAAGGGTACTCTTGATAGGCACGCCAATAACGGGTACTGTGGTGCTGGCTGCTATCACACCGGGAAGGTGTGCTGCCATGCCTGCTGCTGCAATGATAACGCGTATGCCACGCTCGGCAGCTCCTTTAGCAAAAGCCTCCACGGCTTCGGGGGTACGATGTGCTGAGAGGGCGTTCATCTCGAAGGGTACCTGCATGTCGTTGAGGAATGCTGCTGCCTTCTCCATTACAGGCAGATCGCTGGTGCTGCCCATGATAATGCTTACGATAGGTTTCATGTCTGTATGTCTTTTTATTGTTAAAGTATTTATTTTCTCATTCTCGCTACGGGGATGTGTAGTTGCTCACGATATTTAGCGATGGTACGACGAGCCACGTTGAATCCGCGTTCAGAGAGTGCGTTCATCAGTTGTTCGTCGGTAAGGGGAGTGGTTTTGTCCTCGGCCTCCACGAGCTCCTTTATCAGGTTGTGCACCTCTTTGATGGATACCTCTTCGCCTTCGGTGTTGGATATGCCATCGCTAAAAAAGTAGCGCAAGGGGAAGATGCCATAATTGGTTTGCACGTACTTACTGATGGTGGCTCGTGATATGGTGGAGATGTCGAGGCCCGTCTTTTCGGCTACATCCTTGAGGATGAGTGGGCGTAACAACGACTCATCGCCTTCGAGGAAGAAGGGGCGTTGTAGCTCTATGATAGCACGCATGGTGAGCGTCAGCGTGTGTTCGCGTTGCTCGACGGCATTGATAAAATCGCGTGCTGCCTCGATTTTTTGCTTGAGGAATTGTGCTGCTCCTCTGCTATCGGCATTGTTTGATGAGGCCTGCTCGTCGAGCATCTGCATGAAGTCGCGACTCACGCGCAACTGGGGGATATTGCTGTTGTTGAGGCTTAGGGTGATGGTATCGTCATAGGTCTCAACGATGAAGTCGGGCACTATCTGTCCGTAGCTCTTCTCTACACTCTCGCCTAATGAGCTTCCTGGTCGTGGGTTGAGCTTTACGAGTTCGGCTACAACAGCCGATACCTCATCGGCACTCCATCCGAGGTGTTGCTCAATCTTATCCCATCGCTTGTGGGTGAACTCTTCGAAGCATTGCTCTATCACGGTTTGCTGGTGTACGATGGCGGAGGTCGGTTCTTTGCGCTCAAGTTGCAAAAGCAGGCATTCTTGTAGGTTGCGGGCGCCAAGGCCTGCGGGGTCGAATTGCTGTATGGTGCGCAAGACCTCCTCTACGGCATCGCTCTCAACATCGATACCATGATAGATGGCCAATTCATCGGCCACAGTGATGAGAGGCTTGTGTAGCAAGCCATCTTCATCGAGCGAACCTATCAGGTATTCACCTATTGCCATCTGTTCTTCACTGAGTGGTTGTTCGTGTAGCTGGTCGAGAAGAAAGTCGTAAAAAGAGGTGGTAGAGGCATAGGAATAGGCCTGTTGCTCGGCACTTTGAGGGAGTCCATTGAGCTTGTAGTCGGGGATGTCGTCTTCGGTACGGTAATCGCCCATGATGAGCTCTTCGCCCGTCTCGTGTCCGCCTTCATCGTCATAGTCGGATGTCAAATCCGTGCTCTCGACATCACTGCCTGTCTCCAAGGCGGGATTGTCTATTACTTCGCCACGGACACGCTCTTCCATCTCTACCGTGGTAAGTTGCAGCAAACGTGCTATAAGCACCTGCAATGGCGAGAGGCTTTGTGTTTGCAGCATCTGCTGCCCGTGAATCTGTATTTGTGCCGAACTATTCTTCATAAGCGTACTGCAAATATATGAACAAACGAGCGAAATAATACCAAGCTTGCTTGGATATTTCACCGCGAGTGCAGCATATTTTTGCAATTTATCGCAAAGATACTAAGAAACGCACAAGATATATCAAGTTCACTTGATTATTTCTTGTAGTAAACAAAAATATCTTTGCAGTATGTTGGCGATGGTCAGTACTTGAAACTGCTTCCGCCAAGGAATTCACGCAGAAGTGAAGTGGGGGGCAAATCATCATCGGGCACGGATTCGAAGTATTGCAAGAACTTGCGCAGGCGGTAGGCTTCGCTATATGCAGGACTGTTCTCTTTTACCTGTTCGAGGATGGGGATGAGGTGGCCTCTCAAGACGGCAAGTTCGAAGAGCAGTGCAGAGTTGAACATGGCATCGGCATTCTCTTGGTAGGGAAATATCCATTTGTCCTCTCCCTTACGTACGCTCGGCCAACGATTGATGGTAGACTCTGCCGAATAGCCACGGTATTTGTAGTCGCGTAGTATACGACGCAACAGACGGTTGTCGGTAGTGGGAATATAATTGTGGTCGTCGAGCATAATGCTGGTGAGAGCCGATACGTAGACTCCATATTTGGCATCCTCGGCAATGTGGGTTGTCAGCTCTGGGTTGAGGGCATGGATACCTTCGAGGATGAGTACGGTGTTGGTCGTAATGCGTAGTTTGTTGCCTGTAAGTACTCGCTTGCCTGTGGTGAAGTCGAAGCGGGGAAGTTCTACTTCTTCGCCACTGAGAAGGGCTTCTAACTGAGCATTGAAGTAGGGGAGGTCGACGGCATATAGCGACTCGAAGTCGTACTCACCATGCTCGTCACGGGGGGTGAGCTCGCGATCTACGAAATAGTCGTCGAGTGAGAGGGCTACAGGATGCAGGCCATTGGTCATAAGCTGTATGGAGAGTCGCTTGCTAAAGGTGGTCTTACCCGAAGAAGAGGGCCCGGAGATGAGTACGATACGGGCTCCACGACGATGGATATCATCGGCAATACCAGCAATGCGCTTCTCTTGTAGTGCTTCGGCCACATTGATGAGGTCGGTAGTGCGGCCATTGTGGCAAGCTCTGTTGAACTCGCCTACGGTGCTTACACCTAATATCTCGTGCCATTGGTGGTGCTCGCTGAAGATGCCGAGCATCTTGTCTTGCCGCACGAGCTCTTCGAGGATATCGGGATTGTCGCGATTGGGCACGCGCAATAGCAACCCGTCGTGATATTGTTGCAACTCGAAGAGATGTATCTTACCCGTTGAAGTGAGAAGGCTTCCGTAATAATAATCTATCTTGTCGCCCAAACGATAGTAGGAGCTATATAGCTTTCCAGTGGTTTCAAGGAGTGTGACTACATCCGTGCGTCCCACGTTGCGGAAGAGACTGACAGTATCATCGGTCGGACTACTGATATGCTGTATGGGCATATCGGAAGATATAATCTCTTGCATGCGTTGTTTGATGGCATCAACATCGTCCTGTGTTACGGTACGGCCTATGCGCAAGTTGCAAAAATATCCCTTCGATACGGGGTGCTCAATGATAATTTTACCTTCAGTATACAACTCATCTACGGCCTTGGTAAGTATGAAAAAGAGGGCGCGTACATAGGTGCGCATGCCTGAGTCGGAGGTGATATCAAGGAACTCGACTTCTTTGTGATTATAGACCTTGAAATCGAGGCTTTCGACCTTGTTGTTGACACGAGCACTCACGGCTCCATAAGGCATGTCGAGTGCAAAAGATTCGAATACTTCTTGTAGGGTGGTGCCGGGGATAAACTCCCGCATAACATCATTGTTTTTGCAGCGGATAGTAATCATGGTATACTCGGTTTGATTGCACAAATTTATCAATAAATTGTCAAATAGGCTATTTGTGAACCTAAAAAAACAACATATGGGAAAAGAAAATGCTTAATCGCACTGAGGAAAAATGGTGTCAACCAAAGAAAAGGTGGCCTATACCGAGTGCAGAGAGTAGTACGGTGGCATAGCGTAGGGTACGACCAAGTATCATCATCAGATTGGTGACAAATGCATTGCTATGCATGATGCCGAGGGTAACAAGGATAGCATCTCCCAAGATGGGAACCCAACAGAAGAATCCCATCAGTGCGCCCCAACGCGATACCAAGCGATGAGCACGCTCCATGTGTTGAGGTTTGATGTGGAAGAATTGTTGTACACATTCGGGTGTGGTGAGTCTACCGATATAGTAGCAGGTGATTCCACCTAAGGAGTTACCCACAGAGGCACTCAATAGCAATAACCATGGGCTGATACCCACGGCGAGAAGGGCTACCATGACTGCTTCACTACTAAAGGGCAGTATGCTACCTGCGAGGAAAGCAGCTATAAACATACCCCAAAGACCGTAGCTGGTCAGAAGGTCGAACAACTGTTCCATAAGTATAATGAGTCAATGAGTAACCAAAGAAATAACAACGCTACCAGCCATATGTTCTGACCATTACTGCGATGGCTTATAAATAGCGTGGAACCTATGATTGCAGAGAGTAGCATTACGATGGGTTGGAGTGGCTCGTACAACGAGGGTAGGATGAGCGAAGCGATGATTAGTGTTATCGCCATCGTGCATTGGAGGAACATAGCTGCTCGGGTCTGCACTCTTAAGTTGACCGTATACAATAGGGTCATTGCGGCAGGAGCTATCAGTAGTAGGTCCCAAGTAATCTGCACGGCTGTTGTTGGGAGGGCAAACGTGTAGTTATCTCCAAAAGAGATGAGGAGTTGTGTAAAGGTATGTGTGTTCCCCAAGGTTAACATCTCGACGAATGACTGTATTCGTTGTGTGTTGTCAGTGAGGAATAGCACGCAGAAGGCTGTCCAATAGGGTAACAGGATTCCAAGCAGAGCTGCAAATGTAGAGCGTAGGTGTAGTGATTGCATGAACTTACAGCATAGTAGCAATACTGGTGTCAAGTATAGTAGCTGGGGAACGTACAAACTTCCGGCACTCATTAAACTAAACGCAAAAAAATAGCTTCCCATTGAATTTTGCTTGCGATAGGTGTGCAATACAATGCTGATAGCTGCAACCATAAGCAAAAGAACCAACATGCCAGACTTCCATGTAGCAAGTTGCGGGTTAATGGCACAGCACATGAGGAGGAGTGTTATCGGGAAGGTGTTCTTCTTGCTATTGAAATCAAATTTAGAGTTTATCCTTATTAGTAAGCATCCTACGAGTACGTAAGTAAGTAGGGAAACGAAGGACAATATCACGGATGAACCGTGATTGTCGTTATGAGTATTGGTATAGCCCCATATAAATAAACATAGCAGGGCAGCGATTATGGGTGCTGCCTTGCTATGTACGATGAAATGGGCTATTTTCTTCACTTCAGAAACTTTTTGAAGGTTTGAAGGCCCGATTAAAGAATGTCCTTACCAATATCGCTACGGCAATACATGTCGGTGAAATGTAATGCTTGAGCATTCTTGAATGAGGTGGCTAATGCTTCGAGTTGGGTGTCTCCATATGAACTTACAGCAATCACACGACCTCCGTTGGTTACTACTTGTCCGTCCTTTACGGCAGTACCAGCATGGAAGAGGAAGCTGCCTTCAACCTTATCGAATCCGGTGATGGGGTATCCCTTCTTGTAATCGCCAGGGTAACCACCAGATACGAGCATCACGCATACTGCACTACGAGAGTCAAACTCAATAGTACGCTCGCCAAGGTTGCCTTCTGCGACACCTTCGAAAAGGTCTACGATATCGCTCTTCAGACGTAACATTACGCTTTCGGTTTCAGGGTCACCCATACGTACGTTATATTCGATAACCATGGGCTCACCTTTTACGTTAATCAATCCGAAGAAGATGAATCCCTTGTAATCTATGCCTTCGGCTGCTAAACCATCTACAGTGGGGCGTACGATACGCTCTTCAACCTTTTGCATCCATGCTGCATCAGCAAAAGGAACAGGTGAGATTGAGCCCATACCACCGGTGTTGAGGCCTGTGTCTCCTTCACCAATGCGCTTATAGTCTTTTGCCTCTGGTAGCAGCTTGTAGTTCTTACCATCGGTAAGTACAAATACTGAACATTCTACACCACTGAGGAACTCCTCGATGACAACGCTCGCAGATGCCGAACCAAACATACCGCCTAACATCTCGCGCAACTCCTTCTCAGCTTCTTCGATGGTGGGAAGGATGAGTACTCCCTTACCGGCACAAAGACCATCGGCTTTCAATACATAGGGAGCTTTCAATGTGTGAAGGAAAGCAATACCCTCGTTCAAGGTATCCTGAGTGAAGGTTTGATAACGTGCAGTGGGAATATTATGGCGCATCATGAATGCCTTGGCAAAATCTTTACTACCCTCAAGAGTTGCACCCTCTTTTGATGGGCCAATAACGGGGATGTCCTTCAATTGCTCGTCATCACGAAAATAGTCATACACACCCTTTACCAACGGATCTTCAGGACCGACAACAACCATATTTATGCTATTGGCAAGCACGAAATCCTTAATGCCTTCGAAGTCTGTAGCCGATAATGCTACATTCTCACCAACCTCACGTGTACCTGCATTACCAGGGGCGATATAGAGTTTCTCTACTTTGGGACTCTGGCTGATTTTCCACGCCAGGGCATGCTCGCGTCCACCGCTGCCTAAGAGTAATAATTTCATATGTCTTTTTATTTAATTCTTAAACTTTCGCAAAATTAGTGCAAAATTCCGATTAAATGAAGATATGGCTTCACTTTCCTTCATGAAGTGTACTATATGCTCCTAAAGTGATATCTTCGATGGTGAGTGGAGCATATACGATGCAG
>JAEIGA010006576.1_pt1 | contig 17708 bp, 47 predicted proteins | sample 9270691 | NCBI WGS metagenome assembly JAEIGA01 (sample SAMN17057246, study PRJNA624740) | gut metagenome | biome: biome; isolation source: fecal sample | host: Bos grunniens | place: China: Xizang | collected 2019 | reverse complement strand
TGAAATTTACATATCTAATTTAGTGAGTGCATCAAAAAATATATCCTCTATATCTTTTTCAAACTCCGCATAGGTATCAAACTCATAATAGTCTATATCGTTATCATCACAATAATCTCTTATTGCATCTTCAATTACATCTACAATGGTATCACTCGCAGATGATAATGAACAGCGATATTTCTCCATATTGTTTAATGCAATAGTGATATGCTTATCAAAATCACTCAACGCAACAGCAACATAATTCAATAAGTTATTATATCTCTCCATAATACCTAACTAATTCCTTATTTTATTGTCTTTGCCTATCATTCCAATATATTGCTTGGCATCTTTCAATCCTCTTCTAACACCTTCATAGTAATCATTGGCATTTGGATAAGATGATTTAGAAAGTTCTTCTTCCTTATATGTTTCTTGGATTTTTCTATCTATCAGTTTTTGTAATTCCTTTGTCGTCATAACTTTACTTTTTTAATTATTAAACCAAAAACCTATTGAACAACAATCTATATTCTCTTTTACCTCTTTCTTACAATGTCTTACCCACGATAAATCGCCATAGCAATTAAACCAACTCCATAGGTTTTCCTTATTATCGTATTCAAGGGCAGGAATACTACTATCTCCCTCACTCTGCAATTCATCAAGATAACTTGCATATCCGTCAAAAAACTCTCCTATATCATTTGGATAAAAGTCAAATGAATTGGCGTAGTCTGCACTCTTAATTGAATATAGGACAATCTCATTACGGAGTTTCCACAACTCGTCAATAGTCAAGTCTGCAAAATTCTTTTTCTTTTTCATAGTTTTAATTGTTTTTTTAGCATTTTGATAACAAGATGTCAATCTCCTTAATCAACTCTCCGTAGAACTCAAAGTCCCATAGACGAATTAAGTTCGCCATTGGATTGGTTGAGAAATTCACGGGATTGTTCTGCAATCGTGCTTTTACATATCCCTTCTTGGTTGTTTCAAGATACTCTACCAACTCCTCTTTTGTTACACCACCAATAGATGCGTTAAGATTTTGGAAGTATGCCAACATCTTCTCGTTTTTATAATGTTTCTCTGCATTTGACGAAAGGAAGTCGCCAAACTCACTATAATGGAAATCATCTTGAAAATCATCGTGGATAACAAGACATTTCTCGGTTTTTGCTTTCACATAAGATGTAATCTTTTTCATAGTTTTAATTGTTTTAATGTTTCAGTATGACAAAGGTAAGTATAATTTTATTAACTACAAAATTTTAATTGAATTATTTTACATCAATCATATCTTTTTTGAAATCATCTATAAAATTAGTGCCGAGTATCATAGACAATTCGCCCATAGTCATATCATCTTTTGCCTTTAACCAATTACACACTTTGTCAATATGTACCATTTCATTATTTTCAACAACCTTGTAAATGTCAATGAAGAAATCACAACAATCTCCCTTGCGCATATCATTTAATACACTAATACTGCTCGGAATATCATATACAATAGCAAAATCTTTCTCCATAGTAAATTGAGGATTAAGATGCTCAATATCTTCAAGATTATACATTTCAACATCTACATTGTAGAAATGCCCCCTATCAACCTGATAGTTGAAAACAACCTCGTCAGCAGGGGAATTAAACATCATCTTCAAATCTTCAAGGTCATTAAAATAACCAATGTGCAAAAGTACCATAGTTTTATTGTTTTTAATTGTTTAACTTATCTGTGTGCAAATGTAGTGATAATTTTCCATTCTACCAAATAAATCTTAATTTATTTTTAATTAAAATGAAAAAAGTTTAATACAAGACATATTATTATAAAATATACAAAAAAAATTAACCACCAAATTTATAATAAGAAAAAGGGTACTCAATTGAGTACCCCCTCATTAACTTTAATAATCTATCTTTTCTCCAACCCACTTTCCATTCTCAAAAACATAGGTATAATCACAACCACTACTTGGTGGTATATCTCCTTCCACTTTTGCAATTTGTAGGTTTTCATTTCTCCAATTATGATATGCCCTAATGTTATCTATAAGAAATGAAAGTCCACCTAATAGAATGAGGTTTAATACACTTTCATAAGTTGTAAACTTTTCCCTTAATTCAGCACCCACTCCACTTGGGTATCCGTCAAAATGACAATAGATACCTAAATATAAAATATTATCCAATGGTTTAGGGTGTATTGTATATGGTAAACACGGATATCTATTTTCAACTATTGGATTAGGCAACTTGTATACATCACAAGTCATAGTCTTGCCAAAATCCTCCTCGTTTACCTTAACCCATATCATACAATGTGTACTCATAGTCTTCCCTTTTTTTTACAATGAGTTAATAAAGTGTTGTAGTTTTTCCTTATACTCTGCAAACTCCTCTTTATGATTATCATTTACATACAATACCATTTCAAAGAGTGCATCTACAAGGTGTCCGTTGTAACTCTCATCTTGTGGCATTACATCATCACAACCAATCGCACAAATTGTTTCGTGTGTCTTTGGATTGTAATATCGTACTGACTGAACATCAAAAGCAGTCTTATAAATCTGCAAGCAGTACATATTTTTTTCAACCACGATGCAAGCAGGGAGCAACTGCATCAACTCCTCAACTCCAAAGTGTGTTTCGGTATGTCTATCTCGCTCGGATAATACACACAATCCCAACTCCTCTAATTTCAACATCTGCTGAATGTTGAGGGTGTTTCGTGTTACTCGTTTCTTGTAAATTTGTGTTGCATCAGTTCTCATAATTCCTATTCTTTAATTGTTTAACGATGTACAAATGTAGTGATAATTTTTGTAATTACCAAATTATTGTTAATAAATTTGACTGAATGTGAATGAAAAACTATCAACTATTGCACAATAATCAGTTGCTCCGTATTTGAAGATAGCAATTTCGCCACTCCACCAAATTTGATATTGGAATTTCTCCTCTCCAATTACAAACTCTCCCCAAAAATCATCTTCTCCCTTAATGTCTTTGAAGATAGCATATTGTTCTACAAACTGACTAATCTTATGCCCTCTCCACGAAAACTCAATCAGTATTTTCTTTGCCTTATCCATAATTCCTATTTGTTTTTCTTATAGGGTACTCTATTGAGTACCCCATTGTTGTTATTTACTCCTCGCCAAAGTCAAAAAACTCCTCGTTTTCCAACAACCACTCATACAAGTCAATGAGTGTATCAGTGCCTAATGTTGTAATGAAAAAACTATCGTTATCCTCGCAGTTCGAGCAATGAACACGAATATCAACACCGTCATAGGTAAGTCTATCCATTGTATATGAATAGTCATATCGTTCCAAATCTTCAAGAATGATAGGTGTGCTATCAAAGTCCGTTACATCTAACTCCTCGCAGTTATGCTTTTCCATAAACTCTGCAATGCTTGCCCAAATAGTTGATTTCAACTCTTTTCTTTTCTCACGGATTTCATCAAAGTTAATCATAGTCTTTTACTTTTTAATTGTTAAACATTTTTGACATTGCAAATATAATACAAATTTTCTTATTCTCCAAATTTTTCTACAAAATTTACCTTAATCATAGGTTCAAGTCCGAGTAATTCGTACTTAATATGTTTCAAATCATTTTCATTAAACCTACGAACAATCATAACATCTACACGCAATTCATTTGGGTAAATCTTAATATATGCTTCTGCGCCTAATGTTGATACTGCGACAGGGCGAATAATCTCAAACTCCTCATCGTTAGTAACAAACTTTTGTGGAATATGATTATATAGGTTAAATCTCTCCATAGTATCAAATCCCGTTTCACGAACACTAATGTAAATTGGATGACCATTATACAATTTATTGTACATAGTTTTCATATCCAAAATTGCATCAGTTTGATTATACTTTACAAATACACTAACTACCTTTTCAATGATAAAATGTAACGCATTTGCAGTTTCCGAAAAGTCAAATAAGTTTTTCATAGTCTAATTCTTTATTTATTGGTTTCTGAATACAAAGGTAGCAATAATTTCTTAATTTACAAATTCTAAATGAAAAAAATGTAAAAAAAGTTATTAACATCATTTTGTTAATAATTTCCTATTCTAAAATTTGGTAATTACAAAAAAATGTGTATTTTATACTAATATATTGAGTAATAATAAAAAAAGAAAATGTGGGCATATCTCACGACATTCCCACATCTTCCGTTAAATCATTAAAAACTAAATATGTGTAATTTTACTAAACAATATCACTATTAACAATACTATTTTTTATTTTTTGATATTCTTCATCAGTCATATCATCATAATACACCATTCCCATTTTAACAGCAATATCTTCCATTTCTCTCCAAAATGGGTCGTCTATCTCACTATCAGGGTCATAGTCGGTAAAATACTCTCTTAATTGGTTTTTATCAAACCCATATTGAGAATATAGTGTATCATATATCTCTTGTGCTATTTGTTGCATTTGTTCATCAGTAAACCCATAGGCATACATACCACAAGGCAAACTCTCATATTGCTCACGACTGACAATATCAAGTCCGTCAAAACCGAAAAACCTATTAGGCATTGCTTGTGCAAGTTCTTTTTTCGCACTAACTCCAAGATAGTAATGCTCAACTAACAATTTGATATGTTTATCACTTGGTGTATAGTTAGTTGAATTACCATACTTTTCTTGTAGGTATTTTACTGCTAAATCGTACATAGTTTAATATCCCTTTTCTTTGAGAAAAACATTTAAGTCATCTTTCAATGCCTTTCCCTCGTTCATACTCCACAACTCCCCAATATACCTATCATTTTCTTTATATGGGTGTTCAGATACCTTATAGACATCATAAAACTCAAAGTCAGTTTCTGCATTAACTCTCTTTTCAAGTTTTACATCGCCAATGATTGTATCAGTTATATATATTGCTCCCATAGTTTTACAACAATACTACTTGATGAATATGATATTTTGCATACAAACTTGTGTATTTCTTATGTTGCAAAATTGTTTCCAATTCACAATCACGATATAGAATAAAGTTTTTATCATCACTCCATTCATTTTCCTCGTCAATTTCACAATCTTCCTCAACACATCGTTTCATTGCTTTTTTCAACTCCTCTTTATCTTCCGATACTGCGATTGTTGTAGCAAAAGGGCAATTATCCCCATAACCCTCATAACAATATGTAAGTGCAAACAATTTCTTCTCCATAGTCTTTAATTTGTTTTAATTACTTATTGCTCAACTCCCAAGCACCCTTAACACAATCAAAGATGTCTTGAATATCACAATCTCCCCATACATTTGCAACAAACCAACCCTCACTCTCCTCAATCTGCTCTGCATCTATGCAAATAAGCAATGTTGCTGAATTGTCGGTATCATACTTAACCTTAACTGCGACAATGTTCTCAATATCATCGCTATTATAATCTCTAAATGTAGGAAAACTTGTTTCATCGTTGAAAGCAACATAACCCACACCCTCTTGCATTACTGAAATGAGGTTATATACTTGCTTACGAAATTTGTGCTGAACATCAAGGAGAATATACTCCGTTGCTTGAACATTCTCTACCAAATAATTTAATGCCTTACTCATACTCTTATTTTTTTTAATGGTTTAACTTTCTGCTGACAAAGGTAAGTATAATTTTTCTTATATGCAAATTTTAAGCACAATTTTTTTCTTCTCTCTTAATAATTGTTGAATAAATCAGTTTTTCAACAACCCCCTTATAATACCCAACATTAACCTCATAGTCATAATAGGTATTATTAACTAATTGTAGGAATAAACCCAATTCCTCATTCTGCGATAGTCTAATCTTCTCGTTAATTAAACTAATTACCTTTTTTGCTTGCTCATTTGTCATAGTCTTGATGTTTTTGTTTACGCAAATTTACGGAGAATAAATGACAAATCCAAATTTTAGTTGAATTATTTTTAATTTATTTTTATATCCCCACATATTATATAAAATACACAAAAAAATGATATTTCCAAATTTATAATAAAAAAAGAGAGATATACCCCCCCAACACTTAAATAAATTTTATCTTCTTGGGATATATCTCTTTATATATAGTATGTTATTTCGACTTAATAATTCTTCTTCATAATAGTAATATGTGTGTGTTATTAAATTAAATCATAAGTAAAATAAAATATCTTTTTTCTTTTAAGGTGGAGGGCGTGTTTTCATATTTTTCCCTTTCTTTATTAAGTTAAACTTCTCTTATTTGACACTCTTAAATGTTGTTCCTAATCTATGTTAAAGATACACTCACACTTTTGGAAATGCTCAACATCACTTACTGATACTAAGTCATCTACCACTGCATAATGTGCATCATTTTTGTCCTCAAACAAGTCTGCACCAAGACACAATGCAGTTACCTCAAACTCGTCAAGTTCGTATGCAGAATACACCATAAATGAATATCCGTGCTTACCTGCTACATCTACTTTGTAATAATGTTTTCCGTTATGCTCCATAGTTATACCATTTTTACCTTAATACCCTTACTAACAACCCAATCGTTGAATGATGAAAGATTTTCAGTCAATACTGACACGAATACACCCTCGCTATCTTCATCGTAATACTCTGCATAGTCAGGCAACTCCTCTGCGTAATTTACGCTATCAAAAAGTAACTTAAAATTCTCAAACATAATCTCTTATTTTTTTAATTGTTAAAAATTGCTTTTCTCAATTCGTAGCACTCCTCACAAAGTACCTCTCCGTTGAGGTTTTCTACCTCGTCTTGTGGAATTTGACAATCACACCTATCACAATAAATTAGTATTGTTTCATTATAGGTTTCCCCACAATCCTTACACTCAAAGTCTAAATACGCAGTATCATAGTTGTAGTTTCGTTCTACATTTGTACTACCGCAAAAATGACATCTATACTCACACATAGTTTTATTGTTTTTAGTTGTTTTCGTAGTGCAAATATAACACCTTTTTAGTTAATATCCAAATTTTAATTGAAAAAAATGTTAATTTGTTCTTCCAATTGTGTCTTTATATATAACCATTGCAGTATAATACTTTTCACTCTCCGTGAGTTTAATATCAACCAATCGTTGAGGTGTTATTTTATTATCTACACAAAACTTGTTGATATTGCTTTCCATTGTATCTACATCTTGTGCTGATGTGATATGTACTCTCACTACATCATCTATAATTGTTATCTTTCCCATAGACTAAATAAAATAGTTAAAGTTTTTAATTTGTTTCTTATCTGCTCTTGTTGCGTGAGGATTAGAATACAACCTACTCATAGTATTACCAAGTGCCACCAAAATATGTTTAGGCAATCTATAATTGTCCTCTTCCTCCTCAAAGTTAATAGCACCACTATCCAAAAGATAGTCTAACTTTTCTATTAAGATTTTAGGCAAATCGTTCTCTATCAAATCAACTACCTTTGCCCTTACTTTCTCCTTTGTTGTTGCCATAGTTTTAACAATTATTAAAATTGTGAATGAAAATGATTTAGTCTTTCTTCCTCAATAAAGATACCAAAATCTTTTGTGCTGACTTGTGCGTTCTCCGACAACTCATTTTCTTCCTCATAAGATAGTTTTAACTCCTTTGCTATTTGAGCAACGCAATCGTCATAGTCCTCGCCTATGTATGCCAATACCTTACTCTTATTACCAAACCACACATCAGTCTGCCATACTAAATAAATTGACTTTTCCATACTCTCTATTTTTAATTGTTTTCGTACTGCAAATATAGTGTATTTTTATCTTATATGCAAATTTTAATTGAAAATAAATTAACAAAAATGTAAAAAAAATATCCCCCAAAATTTGCATAATTCAAAAAAATGTGTATTTTATACTAATATACTATTGAATGAGAATAAAAAAAATAGGAGTTACCATTTAATAGCAACTCCCACCACCAAAACAAATAAGAATATGACCACAAATTACACTTAACGATTTCCGTACCAATGTATCTTAACATTGAGATAGTTAAGCATAGTATTTTTAATATACTCCTTGTAAGTATCTCTTGAATAGTATTCCTTAACCCTCTCCAAAACCTCAACAATACTCTCACAATCAAGGAAAATCTCCATTGTTTCCAATACAATATCAAGATTTCGCTCCTTGTCAAACCACATATCATTGCGCTCCTCTGCCGAGATAAGCATACTTTTACAATCTGCTAACTGACTCATAATTCACTGATTTTTAATTGTTTGTAGCGCATAGGAGAGTCGAACTCCTCTTCCAAGAATGAAAATCTTGTGTCCTAACCGATAGACGAATGCGCCAACTTGACTACGAATAGTCCTTAAATCTTTTGCAAAGATAGTGTATTATTTTCTATTTTCCAAATTTTAGTTGAAAAAAATTACATATAATACAACATTCCCAAATCACTAATGCGTTCATCGTTAAATGCCTTAACAAACTCCTCAATAGTGTATTTCTCTGCCTTACCCTCCTTACACCATTGTTCAAGGAGTTCCTCGTTCATATCTATTGGAGCATCAAAAAATTCATCAGTTCCAACAAAGTCCGACACAACATAATAAATGTACTTTCCCATAGTTTTAATTGTTTTTTAATGATTTCCCACAATAAGGACAAAAATTTATCTCTGACAAGGCGGTATCATCGCCATAAGCAACAAGATATGTTACGGTTGGTGTTTGATGTATTGCCAACTCGGTAAATTCCGTTTCATCAAGGGTAATTTCTTTTACAACACTAAAATCACAATACTTACACATAATCTTACTTATTTTTTCAGTTTATTAACTGCATCTACAAAGTATGGGCAATTACAAAGACACATACCACTTTTATAACACTTTGTACTTTCACAATACATAGCAGTACAATTCTCATTCATAAGTTCTGCTAACACATTTTCAACATTATTGTCGGGGATATATTCCTCTCCCTTTAACCAAGCGGTAAATTCTCTCTCAAACTCCAATGTTTCCAACTTATTGGCACTTTCAAAGTCGCCAAGATACTTTCCAAAGGTTTCATCGTTGGAGTGAGCATAAACCTCATAGTATTCCCCATTGTTCTTTGGACAAAGAAGATATACATTACCCTCTATTGAAATTGTGTAGTTAATTTTAATCTCTGCCATAATGTCTTTTTGTTTTAGTTTTGTACTGCAAAGATAAGTATAATTTAGCAAACCACCAAATTTATCTTAACATTTTTAGAAAATAATTTTTTCTACAATGTAAATCTTGGTAAACCACCCCCCCTTATGTGATAGGTGGAAATACTCGTTTTTCTTATACTCATAAACACTTACCTCACTCACACTATCATCGTTGAGGTGTCCATTTTCATCTACGAAATTACACAACCAAGTGCTAATACACTCGTTAGTGAGAAATTCATTGTAGTATGCTTGTGCTTTGTCCTTATTGTCAAAAACCTTAACAATATCTCTACAATTCTCATTACTCATTTTCCAATCACAACATAGGATAAAGCATTTCTTAATATCCATTTCCTTGTGAAAGTCCTTAATAACCTCATAGAGATTGTTGATGATTTTTGTATCAAACATTGCCAATGGCAACCAATCAGTTGTACCCATAGTGTCCTCAAACTCCAACATTACCATATTATTACTATCTATGGTATGGATAAAACCATTGTTAGGTATGCTTACCTTTTGGAGTTCATTAAACTCAATACAAAAACCACCTCTGCGAGTATATGCTACACAATCTTGATGATTGTGGAATTTATCACTTGCAATAATCTCCCCAACCAATCTTTCAATCTCTGCCAAAATCATATTCTTCTCCATAGTCTTATTGTTTTAATGTTTTAGTGATGCAAATATAAGTATAATTTTTGATTTGAGCAAATTTTAAGGGCAGAAAATTACTTTCCACCCTTATTTTTTTACAATGTAACTGAAATTACATCATAGGTATCATATCCACAAGCACCCTTAAATGATGTTCTTAAACCTTGCGCTCTTAACAATGCAACTACATTATCTACAAATTGTTGAGGAATTTGCACTTGTGTTTTCCAAATATAACACTCATAATCTTCTGCGAATGTAGGGAATTTCATTGTAGTTCGTACAACCTTTTCCTTTCCTTTGAGATATGCACTCAAATTATCAAATCGTGGCGAACCCACAATACCAATATCTATATGTCCCCATTTCTCCAATCTCTCCTCAACAAATTTCAAAAAAACATCTTTATCAAATGATGTGTTAAACAATGTTGTTGTCTTGGCACTCAATCGCTCTCTAATTGTACTCATAGTCTTTAATTGTTTATTGGTTTAACGATGTGCAAATATAAGTATAATTTAGCAATCTACCAAATTTTAAGAGATATATTTTACTCTTTTACATAAACATTTTTTACATATAGTTCGTAAAATCTCTCAAAATCCATATCAAGAATTACCTCTTTTACATCACCTAAAAAGTTTCTTTTTAGTGTTATATATAGTGCATTAACCTCAATAGAAATGTTATCCTCATAAAAAGATACTACATATTTGATATTGTCAATACACATAAAATTGTCATAAGACATATTCAAATGACAATATGGATTATTCTCCAAGATATTTTGGCACAATTTTTTACCCTTGCAAAAATCGTGAATAATACTATTAAACAACCCATAAAGATTAGGTACATTTACCAATGCCAATTTCTTCAACAATGGTAAATTATGATTATATCTCTTTGTAATATCAGTAACATTCATAATCTTACTTATCTATAAGTTCAACAAGATTTAATCGCATAGTAATATATCCTATGACACCCATATACTTATCCTCGTTAATGTCATCTTCTTTGAGGAGTTTAACGCAGTCCAAAAACTCCTCAATAACATTTGTAGGATATTGTGTTAGTTTCTCTAACTCTGTCTTGATTACCTCTTTATTAAAGTTAGACTCACTCAAATTGGCGAATATATCTACCAAATTTTGAGTATCTTTTGCCTTGTATTTCAATTCAAATGCCATAGTCTTACTCTTTTTGTTTACAAAATGTTGCTACTCTAACACTACCCATAATGTTTGCATCAGCGTACAAATTTCCACCAAGAACAATGGTATTTTCATCTATACTATCCATTGCTTTTACAGGGTAATTTTCACTTGCGTATGAGAAATACAACTCCACATCATCACTGATATTTTCAGTCCATTTCCTAAACTCCCCCAAAGTCATTGTCTTTTTATTTGCCATAGTTTTAATTGTTTAATGGTTTAACGATGCACAAAGATAATGTATTTTTTTGAATTATGCAAATTTATACACCAATTTCTCTACATATTTCGGCGAAATGATGAATATCCCACATTTCATCAAAAGGTTTATCAACCTCTTTGCCTGACGGAAATTTTCCACTTAAATAAACAATTCCGTTTATAAGTTTTACTTTTTCAACCTCTACATCAGCACCACAACTTGAAAAAGCAACCCACATAGGAGTAATTGAAATATCACTTTTCTTGATATTCAATATAACCTTAATATCACTTTCAGCAATTCTCTTTATTGATGCAAAGTCCATTAAAAGAGTTTTCGCATTGTGATATGAACTAAACTCATATATCTCTTTATCCGTTAGCATAACTTTTAATTTATTTTATCTATAAGATTTTTATATTTGTCATCAATCTCTTTAACATACTTGATATGTTCCTTTGTAACCATATAAATTGTTTGCAACATAATTACCAACAACCAACAAGCGAGTGGAAGATACCAAGTTGTTTTAACCTCAATACCTAAACCTTTAATGAGAAAGGCAATAGCAACCTCCAAACCCATTGAGAGCATAAATGATTGCATTATAAACCAAAAACCATTTTCAATCTTCTCCCATTTCTTTCGTGAGTTCAATTCCTTAATTCGCTCCTCTTTAATCTTCTTTTCCATAGTCTTTAATTGTTTTAATGTTTTCGTAGTGCAAATGTAATACACTTTTGTCTAATTTCCAAATTTTAATTAAGAAAAATACAAATAATTTTATTTCAGCGCATATTATATAAAATACACCTTTTTTTGAATTATCCAAATAAAAAACAAAAAAAATGAGGTGTTTTTTATTACACCTCACTTTCTATCACATCTTTTATATCTCTTACGAAACGGAATAGTTCTCTATAATCTTCCAATACATCGTCTATGTCATCGCTCCAATGCCCTTTGCAATACTCTCTATAATTGTATTCTGCATCATTAAAGGCATTTCTACCCTCTTGATTGAAGATTTCTTTAATCTTATTTATCTTATTTTTACATATATGTAACTCTACCCTGTCTTTTGGACAACTATTATAATCATCAGTTGTATCAACAACATCAAATAGAGATTTATTGAAATTCTCAACTTTATCGTGATTACCATTCTTATCCTTACACGGAGAAATGTATCTTAAATGCTCGTTATCAACGAAACACGCATCGCTGTTATGACTATTCAACCAATACAATTTTCCGTCTTCTCCAATACAAGGTGTATCAAATGGGTATGTTGCATTAGTTATGATTGTAAAGGTTTGCTCACTACTATTTTTTAATGTTATTTTCATAACTAAACATTTTGCATTACAAGTTCAACAATCTTTTTCTCTCTCTTTTCCAATGGGCAATTTTCCAAATCTTCCTTATGAATAACGAAATAGTTTATTTCATTCTCCATATCTTCATCATCATAGACTTGACAAAAATAACCACCCTTGTTATCCCCTATATCATCACAAAGGGAAACAAATACCATATCATAGGAATATCCCTCGTGTTTAATTGCCCAATTCATAGAGCAACTTGGAACATTATTGTAAAACCACTTTAAGATTTCAATTCCGTTTGTTACTCTAATCTTGGCAACAACCTTGTTATCTCTCTTAATGATTGCTACATTAACCATACCTTAACACTTGTTACAAAGTTATCCCAAATTTGTGGTAAATCAAAAGTAATTTTACCATTATTGTAGTCAAAAAGGAATACACAAATAGTCCATACTCCAACTACAAAAATAATTGCCTTAATCAAATCTTTTAACTTTTCCATAAACTTATTTGTTTGTTTTGGTTTTAATTAACTTTAATTGCGATATTACCTACTACACCATAAGTATAACCATTATCGTTAGAAAATACTATCTTTGCATCACTTGGATAGTTACTTAACATATCCATAAATTCCCCTACTGACATAGAGTTTTCTGCACACTCTTTTGCATCGTAATAATCTCTATTTGTCTTTAATGTTACAATCGGTTTTTCCATAATCTTAATTGTTTTAGTTTTGTACTGCAAAGATAAAACAAATTTTTGAATTATGCAAATAAAAGAGGAGAAAATTACTCCCCCCTCTCATTTTTTTCTTTGTTGATATATTCTTTAATGCGTTCAACTATCCATTCTCCACAATCTACAATATCTCCGCAAGAAAAAGACATAGTAATATCATACTTATCTTTCATTGGTATATCGTTTATTGTTGGAGTGTTAATAAAACCACCCTCAAACTCAACTACACATAGTTCATCACTATTCCTATGCTCATATACCCAAAAATGAACAAGTTGTTTAGCACTATAAGTAAGTGTGAAAATATAACCCTGCTCTCTGCAATTCTCACATCTACCAACTTGTAATTCTCCCTTTGCTCTACACTTTTCTTTATCCCAAGTAAGATATTCTACCTCACTTTTACCCATTCTACGAAGATATGCCAATACACATTGTGCTTGCCAATTTGCTCCGTCAGTCATATAATACCCAATGTCAGTCATAAGTAATTGTTTTTTAATTGTTAATCATTTCACTTGCAAATATAAGTATAATCTTTGAATTATGCAAATATATCCATACTTTTTAAGCAATTTTGAATAACTTTATTTGCTTTTTCTGCTATCTCACGCAATGCACTTAAAGCATTATCTTTGTCAGCAAAATACATAATAGTATTATCTTCATCATCTACCCAATAATACATATCCATATTGACACGAATATCTTTCAAACTTGAAAGTGTAAGTGTTACCCTATGCTCATACCAATCTTCAACCCTTTTTGTTATGTTGTATGCAATAACATCTCCGTTGCTATCAACTGAAAAAATCTGCTCTCCCTCTTTTACATTCTTAAAAGTTTTCATATTCTTAATGTTTTTGTTTTTAACTACTGCAAAGATATATCAAATAAACGAGAATACAAAATTTTAATTGAAAAAATAAATAAAAAAAATATCACTAAAAATTTGGTAATTACAAAAAAATGTGTATTTTATATAATATGTCATTAAGATAATAAACAATAAAAAAGGGGACTCCATTGACAAGTCCCCACATAAACACCATACTTAAAATAATCTATATCAACCGACCAATTTGAAATAATGCTCGGAGGAATAGCAATCGCTACCATTAGTTTCAGTCATAGTTTCAAAATCTAAACCAAAACCAATTTCTTTCATTAGGTAATCTAATCGTGCGTGAGAATGTTTCCAATCTCCCCATACAACTGAAATAACTACCCAATCTTCATCTTCAAATACCTCTCTGAAATCTGCCTTATGCTTGGTAAGATATTTTATAATGTCTTTTGCTTTCATACACATTTACTCCTTTGTGTAATATGGAATTTCCTCAAACTTAAAACCAATCTCCCCATCGTTGTCAATATATGACTCGTGATTTTCAAATGCTTTGAATACATCGTTAATGTATATCTCTGCATCACAGTCATCATAGCACCATTCATCAAAGTAATCAGTCAATACTGACAAAAGCACCTCTTTTGTGTCCTTAATATCATCAAAGACTGCCTTTACCTCATACTCCGTTGGATAGTTTGAACTACCCCAATCATTAACGAGAATAGCAAATTTAACTCCTACCTTTTTCATATTCTTAATTTATTAGTTGTTTTCTTGGTGCAAATATCGCACATTATTTTCTTATTTCCAAATTTTAATTGTTATTTCTTCCTCTTTTTACTCAAAAAAATTACATCCTCCTTTGGAACAACAACTCTCTCCTCAAAATATGTGTAGATATGTCTTGTCTTTACATTGTCAGTTGGAATACCATTTGCATTACCAACATTTCCATACATCATCAAAAATACTAATACTGAATACATAGTTTCTCCTTTCTCTTTTATTAGGGTACTCAATTGAGTACCCCTTTCTTGTTATTTCTTGTTCTCCTCAATCTTATTCAATAGGTAATTGAAAATAAGAAATAAGATTACAACTACAATGAGCGACATACTCTAATCTCTTGCAAATCGTGGCACAAAACAATTCTCTAACTTTTTAGTCTGCCTATTGAGATTATTGTGAATACCTACAATATCGTGGCGAAAATTCATTTCATCTGCTTTCAGCAAACCATTTAAGTCCAAGTTGCAACCACCATTTATACAATAGGTAATGTCCATAATGAATGTAAGTCTATCTACACCAAATATGTCATTTGCCCTATTCGCAACCTTAATTACTAAATCAGTGTTAATCTTTGCCATAGTCTTTCACTTTTTAATGGAATACGATGTCTAACCATTCCTCAATAACATTGAGATTTTTTCCTACAAGTGCCTTAAACTCAACATCTTGGTATTTTTTTATAGCGTGTTGGTATATTGGAGATAAACCCTCAATAGTCCAAAAGTTGCCAATACACTTAAAACCATTGTCCTTTGTGAACAAATTAACATCTATATCTTCGGAGTTATGTTTTGTGTTCATAGTTATATGTAACAACATAACCTCTCCACTCTCTCTTATATGTTCAAAATATCCGTCATAGCGAGAAAAACAATAATTCTCTTTTTGGAAAAACTTTTCTTTTAATAGTTTCATAATCTTACTCTTTTATTGGTTTCGTAGTGCAAATATAGTACATTCTTATTTAATTTCCAAATTTTAGTTGAAAATTACTTAATTAAAATGTTATTTTCTGCAACATCAAACATATTCACACCCTTTGCACACAAAAAACATAGTTGCTCAAACTCCCTTTCATCAGTCGCAGTTGCGTTTATTGTACCCTCGTCAGTCATATCTAACCAACTAATATGATGTGCCACACCAAAAACACTTTTTGTGCTTTTATCTATAAACTTAACGGAAATGTGTGTAATTACCTTTTTGCGATTTTCAAAACGCTTTAATGTGTATTTCATAACATTGTTTTTTTATTGTTACAACTCTCCATTGTGATACATAAACTCCTCTAAACAAATAGGTGCATCTTCCCAAGTCATTTCCTTGCCAATTAGTTTCTTAATAGTTCCCTTTGGGATTAGGATTAGAGTACATTTGCTATAAAAATCTTCCCAACCACACCACTCATAAAAACCTTTTTCGGGTTTCTCATCAGCGATAAACTCTCCTCTTCTATCAACACAAAGATATGCCATAACCTAATAGTTTTTAATTATTTTACACAATACACTACCCAAGATAATTGGAAAGAATATGCTACCACTAATAGCACCAAAGAGAATTGCCCAATACCATTTTACATTATCTTCAACATAAAACGACATTGTAACAGCACCGCTGAATACAATATAAAAAACTAAAAACTCCAACATAACTCTAAATTGTTTAATTGTTTAACCTTAATTGTGTATGCAAATATAGGTATAATTTAGCAATCTACCAAATTTTAATTAAAAATAATTTCACTTTTAAGTAAAAAAAATATGTCCAAAAATTTGGATATCTCAAAAAAAGGTGTATTTTATATAATATACTATTGAGAAAACAAAAATAAAAAAAAGGTGCGGATATTTCTACCCACACCAACGAACACACAATGAAAACAACAATTAGACAATGTTTTAATCTTCAACCTCTCTCTCCTCAACGAATACGAAATGTTGTTCAGTTTGCTCCCCAACCTTATAAACAAGAGTACATTCGCTTATGTCTTTACTGCTTGTGATAATATCTAAACTATCTACTCCCTTAATATACTCTGCGTGGCACTCCCACATTTCCTTTTGTGCCTTTTTGAAATCAGTATGCACACCAAGTGCATTACACAAAAGTCCATTAGCAATATAATGCCCACACTCTATTACAACAAACACTTTCATATTCTTTTATTTTTTAATAGTGAAAAATGTACTATCTACTCTCCAATACCCCAAATCATCTTTTTTATATGTAACAAAACTACTATCACATATATTGTTGAGGAAATCACATACCTCGCTTGGTGTATTAAAATAGGCAGTCTTATAAACTATTCCCTCATAATATCCTACCTTGTATTTCTTGTTTTCCATAGTCTTATTTTTTTTGTTGGTACAAAGATAGAATAAATAAATGAGAATTGCAAATTTTAATTTGTTTCTAAATCTATTTGATGATATTGTCTATACAATTCTTCTTCATCTATTGTAACATCAGGCAATTCCCCAAAACAAAGATTATCACGATAGTATTCTGCTTTCCACTTTTCAAAATCTATGTCTATGCCAACTCTCTCATATCTCTCTTTGTGTTTCATATTGTATTTACGGAAATAACCATTTCTCTTCCCCCTCTGCTTATCGTTGTGATATTTTACCTTACACTCATTACAACAAAATGCTTGTGCATAATGAGATTTGATAAACTCACACTTGCAAATAGGACAAATACATTTATCCCCAACCTTTTTATCCTTATTGGA
>JAEIGA010006575.1_pt1 | contig 17708 bp, 15 predicted proteins | sample 9270691 | NCBI WGS metagenome assembly JAEIGA01 (sample SAMN17057246, study PRJNA624740) | gut metagenome | biome: biome; isolation source: fecal sample | host: Bos grunniens | place: China: Xizang | collected 2019 | reverse complement strand
CATATCGGCATTAATATCAAGTATAGTGCTCGGACCTGTAATTTTCAATACACGTTCACCGCCATCGTCGTAGGTATAATAGCTGTGGTAGCTCTTATCTACTATGTTGGTAATGCGGCTATCTTCGGTCCACGCTATATGACGTGTTTGTTGCCATACTCCATTGTTGTCGTAGTTTACTTGAAAACAAGAAATATTTGCCTTGAGGCTGTGCTCAAGGTGATGCTTTGTGGCTATATTTTGCGTTGTGTTTATCATATTTCTTGTTTATTTTCAAGGTGCAAAGTTACGGATTTATTTTGATATAGACACGTTTTGTTCCGACTTTTGCATGAAATATTTTACACCTCGATGCCGTACAAACTACATCCCGAGGGGAATTTATCTACATCACGATGTAGTTTCTTCTACATCACGATGAAAATTCATCTACATCACGAGGGAATTTTAGGGCTATATATAGGCAGGAAATTGATGGTATATCATCACGCCGGTTACACCCTAGTATGAAACAATTGATAGTAGGGTGTGAAATTCATACAATGGGTAATAAATGTTACTCGGTAACCGGGTCACCTTTTTTTCAAAAAAATGCATATTTGATTATAGTATATAATAGCATTAATATATACAATAATTTATTATTATATATATATTATTTTTTGTTTTTAGGTTTATACTTTGGTCGTTTTTCTCCAAAAAAGGTGACCTGGTTACCTTTCCAAGCGACAACATTACTATTTTTCGATACAATACCGTTGGCTGTTATCAAAGCCATATCATTAAACCTATCCCCCCCAAAAAAACACCACAAATTAGAGGTAACTCAATTTTTAGAAATTGCCTATATAAGTGCCATACTTTTGGGTCAAAACTCCCTTGGTTACGGGGCGTAAGTGCCATAGTTATGAGCTTGAGCTACGAATTATGAGCCGAATACCATCGGAATTGCGGAATTTTGTCAAAGACTATAAGACCACTAGACTACAAGACTACGAGTGGGGCGATGTTGGTTGTTGTCCGTTGTCCACCCAAGTCGTTACTTGTTGACTTGTAGTCTCAACAAAAACTCTCATATCCTTTGTCCGGCTAAGCCATCACTCGTTGACTTGTGGTCTTAAAATAGCAGACTACCACCCTACTCATTGCTCAAAAAAAAGACCTACCATAACACACCAATAGTTTCCCGAAAACTTATCAACAATTACACCTCTATGCCTTTTTGTTCCAAAAAATACCGGAACATTTTCTGAACCTCACAAGCAAGTATAAAATACTGTTTTTCAACAAACATAAAGATAGTCATATTTTTTTGTAACCTTTTTTGGTTATATCCGTTTCAAGTATAAAATGGAATTTTATGGAAGTTTTCAACAGATAATGGAATAAAATGGTTTTTTTTGGAAAATTCTTCGTACCTTTACAGATTGAAAAATAGTAGATAAAAATGTCGTTAATACTTGGTAAAGAATATTGTAAGATAGATAACAATGGGCGATTTAAGTTCCCAATTGCCCTAAAACGCCAACTTCCGAGTTCGGAAGATGGTCGCTTTGTTATACGTCAAAGCATATATGCCGAGTGTTTGGAACTATGGACCTACGCATCTTTTCAAGAAGAGGTGGAATTTTTGCAAAAAAACCTAAACCCCTACAACATCGAAGACCGAAAACTTCTTCGCAAACTTACTGATGGCAACATCATTGAGCTTGACACTAACGACCGCTTACTGATTCCTGCAGAGCAGAAATCGTATATCAAAAACGCAAAAGACATAGTTTTAACCGCGACAGGTAATTTTATCGAAATTTGGGATTATGAAAAATACGCCCGTATGAATGGCGAAGAGACAGATTATGCCAATCTGGTCAACAACCGTTTGGGTGTAAAAACAAATAATGAAACCATATAATTTCGAGATATATAATGAGCTATCATTCACCTGTACTATTGACAGAAAGCATTGAAGGACTATCCATCAATCCCGAAGGCACATACGTAGATGTTACCTTTGGTGGTGGTGGGCATTCGCGTAGAATAATGGAACATCTGGGCGAAAATGGTCGCCTATATGCTTTTGACCAAGACTCCGATGCTTTGGCCAACAGAATTGATGACAGCCGTTTTACACTTATACACGAAAATTTTAAGCATCTGAAAAGTTTCTTGCGACTAGAGGGGGTAAGAAAAATTGACGGTCTGCTTGCCGATCTAGGAGTATCGAGCCACCAATTTGACGAAGGCGGACGTGGATTCTCTATCCGCTTCGATGCTGCACTAGACCTACGTATGGACCAACGCCAAAAACGTACCGCCCGCGATGTGGTAAACGGCGAAAGCGAAAGCCGTTTGAAAGAAATACTGTCGCTATATGGCGAAGTACCCAACGCCGGGCGCATGGCAAATGCAATAGTTACAGCCCGCAACCAAAAAGCAATAGAAACAACATTTGACCTATGCCATGCGGTAGAAAAACATATACCCCGCAACCAAGAGAACAAATTTTTGGCCATGCTATTCCAAGCCTTACGCATTGAGGTAAACGACGAGATGGAGGCGCTGGAAATGATGCTGAAACAAGCAGTGGAAATACTAAACCCCGGCGGACGATTGGTAGTAATATCGTACCACTCGCTCGAAGACCGTATGGTAAAAAACCTTATGAAAGCCGGAAATATCGAAGGCAAGATAGAAAAGGATTTTTACGGAAACATAATAACCAACTTACGTGCCATAACTCGCAAGCCTATAACGCCATCGACCGAAGAACTACAAGAAAACAACCGCTCGAGAAGTGCAAAATTGCGAATAGCCGAAAAAATTGGATAGACTATGATAAATATATTCAAACATAAAAAACATATCGAACCTACAACAACTGAGGACGAAAACACACCCCTGACAGAGGGAGTGAACAACAGTACACCCGACCAGGAAAAAAGCCGGAAAAATATAAAATTGTCGGAAATTGTTGGAGGTAAAATTTTGCTTCGCAAGTTTATGCTGTCACAAATACCACTGATGATAATGATAGTGGCATATTCAATAGCCATGGTATCGAACCGATACTATATAGAAAATACATCGGTGGATATAAAGAATTTGCAAAAAGAAATAAATGAGCTGAACATCAAGCATGTACAGTTTGAATGCGACTATATGAATATAATAATGATAAGCGAAGTGGCAAAAAAACTAGAACCACTGGGAATATATCAATCAACCGACAGACCTTTGAAAATAAAAATCGAAAAATAACAGAACTACATGAGCTCAGGAAACAAAAATATAGTATTACGACTGGCTGCAATATATGCCGTACTGCTACTTGCATTTGTAGTGCCTATTATATACAAGATTATTGAAATACAAGTAATAGAAGGCGACGAATGGCGCGAAAGAGCTAAAGAAAGCAGCATTGCACAACGAAAAGTACAAGCACAACGTGGCACAATATTTTCGTCGGACGGAAAAATACTGGCAACATCACTACCTATATACGATGTTTATATAGACTTGGGCGTACATGTACAAACAAAGCCAAAGAAGAAACGCAAATCGGCCGACGACACCAAAGAATATATACCTATGGTGCCCGACACTATATTTATGCCCTACGTAGAAGAGCTGAGCAAAAAACTTGCCGATATGTTTTTAGATAAGACTCCTGAAGAATACCATGCCTACCTAATGACAGCATGGGAGAAGAAAAACAGAAACACTCTAATACATAAAAATGTAAGCTTTACCCAATTGGAAAAAATGAAAAGTTTTCCGATACTATGCCGCCCTGTAAAAGCCGACATACCTAAAGATGGCGACACCATAAGCGCCAATACCATAGATAAAAAAGAGAAACCACGATTTAGAAGAGCCGTAATAGTAAGAGAACGAAATATACGTATAAACCCATATAAAAACCTGGCACGACATACCATAGGTTTTGAAATAAAACATAAGGTGAAAACCACCAAAGATGGCAAGGCAACAACAAAAGACAGTTCATCGTTCAACGGATTGGACGGTTTTTACAACTCATATCTATGTGGCCAACAGGGCGAACGACTTGAACGCCGACTTAACAAAGATGTATGGATACCGGTAAACGACACCGACCAAAAAAGAGCCATCAACGGACAGGACATAGTGGCTACAATAGACACCCGCCTACAAGACCTAGCCGAAACCTCGCTACGCCGATGCCTAATTGAAAACGATGCCGACTACGGCTGCGTAGTACTGATGGAAGTAGAAACAGGATATGTAAGAGCTATAAGTAACCTATCACTAGTAGATTCGGCACGCGGATACCAAGAGATACGCAACATTGCTTGCACCGACTTGTACGAGCCCGGCTCGACATTCAAAACAATAACAGCAATGGTATTGATAGACAATAACAAGTGCGACACATCATATATTGTACCTACAGGTGTGAAAAGGTTTAACCCCAAAAACAAACACTCCGAAATACACGATGTAAGAGACTATTCGCACGGCAACATTTCGATGAAACGCTCGTTCGAAGTATCGTCGAACGTGGGCACGTGCCAACCGGTATGGGACTTCTACAACGACAATAGAAAAGAGTTTGCCAACAGCATAAAGAAGATAATGCCTTACAAACGACTGAATATAGACTTGGCTGTAGGTGGCGAACCAACACCACACTTGGAAAGCGACCTAAACCCCGACCGTAACTTCTTGAACCTGGCATACGGCTATTCGTCGAATATCACTGCCCTGCAACTACTTACATTCTACAACGCCATAGCCAACAACGGCACTATGGTGAAACCAATATTTTGTAGCGAGATAAAAGAAGGCGAAAAAACTATAAAGACCATACGTCCCGAGGTGATAAATGAAGAGATATGCTCCGCAAGAACTCTGAAAATAATACAATCGATGCTGGAAGGTGTGGTAGAAAATGGATCGGCACGCCGACTATCCAAAACGCCATACGGTATTGCCGGAAAAACAGGCACATCGCAGATAAACTACACACAAAAAAACAAAACACATATGACATACAGAGCATCGTTTGCCGGATATTTCCCTGCCGACAATCCGAAATACTCGTGTATTGTGGTTATTACCAACCCCAAAAAGAACAAACAACATGGTGGCGAAATAGCAGCGCCGGTATTCAAAGACCTTGCCGACCGAGTATGTGGAACAATATTAAATATAGAAATGGATATACCATCGAAAGATGATGAACAAAAACCATTTATAACAAGAGGCTTTAAAGACGATGTACAAAAATCGTTCGAAATATTGGATATCGACAATACATACGAAAACGACGACGATGCAATATGGATAGGCGGTGCCATCGACACCAACAACAACATAGTGTACCGCGACCATAAAATAACTTATGGCAAAGTGCCAAACTGCAAAGGAATGACCATAAAAGATGCCATTTATATGTTGGAAAAAATGGGATTGAAAGTATCGTTCGACGGACGTGGAAAAGTAATATCTCAAGCACCCAAAGCCGGCACACCAATAAGCAAAAACGGAAGAGTACACCTAAAACTAGGCATAGGCAACCAAGTGCTGCCACAAGATGTAAAACAGCAACCCAACGATAAAGACGGAGACAACTAATATGAAATTAAAAGAGCTATTAAAAAACATAGACTGCGAAGTTGTAAACTACAACAACATAGAGGTGAAAAATATCACCTTCGACTCTAGAACCGTAGCCCCAAACACCATGTTTGTGGCCCAGGTAGGAGTACACGTTGACGGACACAACTATATAGCCTCCGCTACTGAGCGAGGTGCTGTAGCTATAGTATGCGAACGAATGCCCGAAACATTGATTCCTACGGTGGTGTATATACACACACCCGATAGCGACAAAGCTTTGGGATATATTGCAGCAAACTTCTATGGCAATCCGTCGGAAAAACTAAGACTTATAGGAATAACCGGAACCAACGGCAAAACTACCACAGTAACACTGCTACACCAGATGTTTCGCCAACTAGGATACCACACCGGACTTATATCAACAATAGTAAACAAAATAGATGAGAGTGAGATACCATCGACCCACACAACACCCGATGCCATAAAACTAAACAGTCTATTGGCCGAAATGGTAAATAATGGCTGCCTATACTGTTTTATGGAAGTAAGCTCACACTCAATAGTACAAAAAAGAATAAGCGGACTAAAGTTTTTTGGTGGCATATTCAGCAATATAACTCACGACCATTTGGATTTCCACAAAACATTTGCCGAATATATAGCAGCCAAAAAAGCATTCTTCGACAATATGCCATCAACGGCTTTTGCCCTAACCAACATAGACGACCGCAACGGACAAGTAATGCTACAAAACACCAAGGCACATAAGCATACATACAGCATTCAGCAAATTGCCGATTTCAACGGAAAAATATTGGAAAATACATTTCAAGGGCTACTTCTGAACATCAACGGCAAAGAGGTATGGACACAGCTGGTAGGCCGCTTTAACGCCTACAACCTATTGGCCATATACTCCACAGCACGCCTTTGCGGAGTAGAAGAGATGGAAACACTGCAACAGCTTAGCAGCCTACGTGCTGCCGAAGGCCGATTTGAATATGTAACAGGACAAGGCATAACTGCTATTGTAGATTATGCACACACGCCAGACGCACTAAAAAATGTGTTGCAAACAATAAACGACATACGCATGGGCAATCAAAAACTTGTAACAGTAGTGGGCTGCGGTGGCGATAGAGACCCACTAAAACGACCCATAATGGCAACAATAGCTGCCGAAATGAGCAACACTGTAATATTAACATCGGATAATCCACGTACCGAAGACCCGGAAAAAATACTGGACGAAATGGAGAACGGACTATCAAAAAGCCAAAAAGAAAACTGCCTGCGTATAAGCAACCGCCAACAAGCTATAAAAACAGCATGTAAACTGGCAACCAAAGGCGACATTGTATTAGTGGCCGGTAAAGGTCACGAAAAGTATCAGGAAATAAACGGTGTAAAGCACCACTTTGATGACAAAGAAGAATTAATGAACATATTAAACAAAGAATTATAACACTATGCTATACTATTTATTCGATTGGTTAGACAAGGTTTTTGATATTCCGGGAGCAGGGGTATTCCAATATATCTCGTTCCGTGCAGCAATGGCAGTAATCACATCACTGATTATAACTATTGTGTTTGGAAAACCAATAATCAAATACCTAAGAAAAAAACAAATAGGCGAAACCGTTCGCGACCTAGGCTTGGAAGGACAAAAACAAAAAGAAGGCACACCCACAATGGGTGGTATCATTATTTTGGCAGCCATACTTATACCCACATTGCTATTTGCCAAGATAGACAACATATATGTAATTGTAATGATAATAACAACAATATGGCTGGGTCTGCTAGGATTTTTGGACGACTATATCAAAGTATTTAAAAAGAACAAAGAAGGGCTATCGGGAAAATACAAAATATTGGGACAAATAGGTCTGGGACTTGTTGTAGGACTTATAATAATGTTTCACCCCGACATTACTATAAAGGAACGCAAATCGCTAGAAACATATATGGAAACCCATAATGTAAACACAGACAAAAACTACGAAAAAGCCACTAAAGAATTTAGCGAACAGCCTATAAAATCGACAAAAACAACTATACCTTTTGTAAAGAACAACGAATTTGACTATGCCTACCTGATAAAATGGATGGGCGATTGGACAAAAGATTGGGTATGGCTGGTATTTGTAATAGTAGTAATATTTATAGTAACAGCAGTATCCAACGCCGCCAACCTCACCGATGGTATTGACGGGCTGGCAACGGGCACATCGGCTATAATAGGAGGCACATTGGCTATACTGGCATGGGTATCGGGAAATATAATATTTGCCAATTACCTAAACATAATGTTCCTACCCAACATAGGAGAGCTAACCATATTTATAGCTGCCTTTGTAGGTGCCACCATAGGTTTTCTTTGGTACAATACCCACCCTGCCGAAATATTTATGGGCGACACAGGTTCGTTGGCATTAGGAGGTATAATAGCTGTATTTGCAATACTTATTCGCAAAGAATTACTTATACCAATACTATGCGGAATATTTGTAGTAGAAAACCTTTCGGTGATAATACAACGCTCGTACTTTAAACATACCAAAAAGAAATATGGTGAAGGACGCCGAGTATTCCTGATGGCACCAATACACCACCACTACCAAAAGAAGGGAATACCCGAACAAAAACTAGTTCAACGGTTCTTTCTGATAGGCATAATATTGGCAGTATTGACAATAGTAACACTGAAACTAAGATAGCAAAAACATAAAATAAAAATATAACAAAACAAAACATGAATATAGAAACATTAGCAACACAAGGTAGAGAAAAAGTTTCGACCAGCTTGGCCGGAATAGATGTAAACAAACTAAATAAACTCAGAAATAAAAATTTACGCAACTGTTTCTCTCATTTCGACGAGGACCCATATCGTTTGAAATTCACAGCTCGCATACATGGAATAGAGTTTATAAACGATGCTATGTCTCGCACACCAAATGGCACCTGGTATTCATTGGAAACGATGGATAAAGCAGTTATTTGGATAGCCAATGGCGACAACAACACCACCGATTTCACAACTCTTATACCTCTAGCACTACGAAAAGTACGTATGCTTATATGCGTGGGTGATGACAACCACCGCCTACACGAAGTATTTTCGGGTATAATACCAACTATTATTGATGCGAATTCAATAAAAGAAGCTGTAACCAAGGCGCTATATTCTGATATAGAAAACTCTACAGTGCTATTCTCGCCTGCTTGCGAAAACGGAGTATCAGCAAAAGAACAAGGCGAAGAATTTCAACGTGAAGTTTACGATTTATAATTTGAACACGTTAAAACTATACAACAATAATAGCAAATGAATAATAGTGCAAAAAAATATCTGCGAGGCGACAAGGTTATATGGATTGTACTAATAATCCTAAGCCTTATATCGTTGGTTGAAGTATATAGTTCCATAGGCAAATTTGCATACGACAAAGAAATCAATACAATGTTCCTATTTGTAAAACATCTAGGCATAATATGCATTACATATGTGGCTATGATACTTATATCACGAATCAACTATCAGTATTTTGCACGATTATCTCAATTGGGCTACTACATTTCGGTAGCTGCACTTATTGCTACTTTTGCCATATATATGATATTTGGCTCTAGCAAAGGGGCCGGACGCTGGTTGGAAATACCAGGCTTAGGACAATTTCAACCATCGGAAATAGCAAAATTTATACTGATTGTATATACTGCCCGAATGATAGCTAAAGCCAAAGATACTATCAAAGAATTGGATACATTCAAAAAACTGATGTTTCCAATAGTACTGATACCTGCACTTATATTCCCTCAAAATTTCTCTACCGCAAGCATTTTGTTTGTTTCATGTTTTGTTATGCTATTTTTGGGGAATGTAAACAGCAAATATTGGTTTAGGGTAGCAGGCGTAGGTGCTGTGGTAACTATAGTGGCTTTTTGTGTAATGATAAACAAAGCTGAAAACGAAAAACAAGCAACAGAAGTTACCGGAGGTCGCGTAGAAATGTTCCGAAGCGATACTTGGACACAACGTATAATTGATTGGCGTGACGATGACAAAAAGGTAAATACCCAAATAAACACAGCCCGCAAAGCTATAGCCACAGGATACATTACAGGTGTATTGCCAGGCAATACCATACAAGGACGACTGCTTAGCGAATCACACAACGACTTTATATATGCCATAATAATAGAGGAACTAGGATTTATAGGAGGTGTGGGCATACTATTCCTATATTCGGTATTATTCTTTAGGTGCATAGTAATTGCACGAAATTGCAATAGTACATTTGGTGCACTTACAGTATCGGGGCTAGGTTTACTTATATATCTACAAGCTCTAATCAATATGGGTGTTGCCGTTGGCTATCTACCCGTTACGGGACAAACACTACCATTCATAAGCTATGGAGGTACATCATATCTATTTACAGGATGTGCAATAGGCATAATACAATCCATATGCCAATCGTCCAAGGAAAAAGAAGAGAACTTGGAAGCGGTAAACATTGACGAAGACGAAACTAACAACATAAATAAGGAGGAGATATGAAAGTAATAATTAGTGGAGGGGGAACAGGCGGACATATATTCCCCGCATTAGCTATTGCAAATGCCATAACAGAACGTTACCCCAACTCCGACATTCTGTTTATTGGTGCTATTGGCAAAATGGAAATGGAAAAAGTACCTGCTGCAGGTTACCCCATAGAAGGACTACCTATTGCAGGACTGCAACGCAAGCTATCGTTGAAAAACCTATTGTTGCCAATAAAACTATTCAAAAGCCAACAACGTGCCAAAGAAATAATAAAGAATTTCAAACCCGATGTGGTAGTAGGTGTAGGCGGCTACGCAAGTGCTCCGACATTAAAAATGGCTACAAAACTAGGATACCCCACTATATTGCAGGAACAAAATTCATATCCGGGTCTTACCAATAAGATGTTGGCAAAGAAAGCAAAAAAAATATGTGTTGCATACGAAGGACTTGAACGCTTCTTCCCAAAAGAAAAAATTGTATTTACAGGCAACCCTGTAAGAAAAACAATAGAAAAAATGGATGCAACACGTGAAGAAAGTACTGCATTTTTTGGTCTAGACTCAAATAAAAAAACTATACTATCAATAGGTGGCAGCTTGGGTGCAAGAACTATAAACGAAACCTTGCACGCAAACATCGAATTTTTCAAAGCCAATAACCTACAACTTATATGGCAGACAGGAAAATGGTACTACTCTACTGCACAAAAAGCAGTAGCTGACGCCAATGCAGGCGACAATATAAAGGTATTTGAATTTATAGCAGCAATGGATAAAGCATATTGTGTAGCCGATACCATCATTTCTCGCTCTGGAGCGATAGCCATATCAGAACTTTGCCTTGTGGGCAAACCCACCATACTTATACCTTCACCAAACGTATCGGAAGACCACCAAACCAAAAATGCTATGGCATTGGTAAACAAAGGTGCTGCAATAATGATTGCCGACAGCGAAATAAAAGACAAACTTACCCCAACACTAAAAGACCTAATAGCCAACAACGAAAAGCAAAACACTATGAGTAAAGCTTGTACGAATATGGGCGTAAGAAATGCAGCAAACAAAATAGTTGACGAAATAGAATCGATAATAAAACAACGATAATGAAAGATATAAAAACATATTATTTTTTGGGTATCGGTGGCATTGGAATGAGCGCTTTGGCAAGGTACTTCAATAGCCTAGGACACAACGTTTCGGGCTATGACAGAACAGCAACTAAACTTACTCGCCAACTCGAAAGTGAAGGGATAGAGATACACTACACCCCAAATATCGACCTTATACCAAAGGAGGTAGATTTGGTGATATACACCCCTGCTATACCATCGGACAACGAAGAATATGTTTATATAATCAACAACAATATCCCAACAAAAAAACGAGCAGAAGTATTAGGCGAAATAACCAATGGCAAAAAATGTATTGCCGTAGCAGGCAGCCATGGTAAAACCACTACATCGGGAATGATAGCATACATACTAAGCAAAAGCTCAATAGGATGTTCGGCATTCCTTGGCGGAATTGTAAAGAATTTCGACAACAATTTTGTTCTTAATACCCAAAGTGAATATGTGGTGGTGGAAGCCGATGAATATGACCGCTCATTCCTACAACTACACCCCACCTATTCCATAATAACAGCTACCGACCCCGACCACTTGGATATATACAAAACTCATGATAACCTTCTGTCAGCATTTGCACAATACGGAAATCAAACTCAAAAAGAAGGAAAGTTATTCATCAAACAAAACGTAGATTTAAAAATAGATGAAAGTGTAAAGGTTGAACGATACTCATTCGACAATATAGAGTCGGGATACTATGCATGGAACGTAAGAATATATAAAGGTAATTACTTTTTCGATCTCCACACCCCTACCCATATCTATTACGATATAGAACTGACAGGTGCTCCGCTATACAATATAGAAAATGCTGTAGCAGCAAGTGCTGTGGTATTGGAATGTGGTGTAAGCGAACACGAACTACGGTATGGACTAAAAACATTTGAAGGCATACGTCGTAGATTCGACTATAGGATAAAAACCAACAACTTTGTATTTATCGACGACTATGCCCACCATCCAATGGAACTTAGCACTGTAATAGAATCTGTAAAAAGACTATATCCAGGTAAACGCATTGTTGGCGTATTCCAACCACATTTATACTCTAGAACTATGGACTTTGCTCAAGAGTTTGCCGACTCTCTTATGCCACTAGATGAAATTATACTTTTAGATATTTACCCTGCTCGTGAAAAACCAATACCTGGCATTTCGTCGAAAACCATACTACACAAGATTAACAAGATGAGCAAATATCTATGTGGAAAAGAAGAGTTGTGCAATGTACTATTGGCATTGGCTCCCGAAGTACTTATAACCCTTGGCGCAGGTGATATTGATGCAATTGTACCAACAATAGAAAAGGTATTTAACGAAGAACTTGAAACAAAATAAAACGGATATGAAAATAAATCGCAAATACTCAATAGCATTAAAAATTACTACAATCATACTTGTGGTTGTATGCGTTGTGTATGCAAATATTTCGCGTGGAAAATCCGAAATCAATGGTTTAAGTACCCAAATAGAATACAATGGCGGCGACACTTTGGTAAATGCAGCCACTATCGAAGAATTAGTGATTTCGAAAATACCCAACATCAATATTATGACCGTAAACGACATAGACCGAAAATATATAGAAAATGTTGTGAAACAAAACCCTTATATAGAATCGGTAGATATATCGGTAAGTATCAAAGGTACTATCCAGATAAATGCAGTACAACGAATGCCAATAGTGAGGATAATACAAAACTCGAAACAATTCTATCTGGACAACAACGGAAAATATATGCCCACAGGACGCATAAACAACCAAAATGTGATTATTGCCAGCGGGTACATAATGGGTACAATTAGTGACACTTTGGACATGAACAAAAAAAATATAGGCACAACCAACAACGACTTCTATCGAATATACAAACTTACCAACTATCTGCTACAACACGACAACCTAAAACCCCTATTTGACCAGATATATATATGCGCCAATGGCGATATAGAATTGGTGCCAAAGATAGGCAACCATATTGTAGTGATAGGTGATTTGAACAATTTGGATGAAAAATTTGAAAACCTTTTTGCTGTTTACAACAAAGGATTTTCTAATACTGGATGGAATTATTATAAGAAAATAAATTTGAAATATAAAAATCAAGTAGTGTGTACAAAAAAATAAAAATCAGTAACTATGAGTAATGAAATTATCGTCGGTCTAGACATTGGAACAACAAAAATAGCTTGCTTTATAGGACAAGCTGGTGAGGATGGAAAAATAAAAATACTTGGCTGGGGAAAAACCACAAGTATAGGAGTGCAACATGGCGAGGTAAAAAATATTATAGATACAGCCGAAGATATACGCAGAGCTGTAGATGAAGCCTCGGAAAAAGCCAACTACGAAGTAACAGAAGTATATGTGGGCATAGCAGGTAAACATATCAAAAGTATGCAAAACCGTGGCAGCATTATGCTAAGCGAACCATCAAAGATTATCGATAAAAATGATATAAAACAACTTATCGACAATCAGCGAAATATTATGCTACCTGCTGGCGAAGAGATAATACATATTATTCCACAAACATTCTATGTAGATAAAGAAGAACTTACTGTAAACCCCATAGGAGTACCTGGCAACTGCTTGGAAGCTGTATTCCATATAGTAACAGGCAATACCAAATGTCTCGAAAATATCAAACACAGCGTTATAAATGCAGGCTTGCGTATCAAAGGTGTGGTATTGGAACCCATAGCCTCAGCCGAAAGTACACTTGGCGACGATGAAAGAAAAGCAGGTGTGGCATTGGTAGATATTGGTGGTGGCACTACCGATATAGCAATATTCGAGAAAGGTGTTATCCGCCACACAGCAGTAATACCTATAGCTGGAAACCTTATTACCAAAGATATTCACGAGGGTTGCACAATAGCACGTTTTGAACAAGCCGAAAGTTTGAAAATAAAATTTGGATGTTGCCTACCAAGCGAGGTGAATGCCGACGATATTGTAAGTATGCCAGGATTACGTGGACAACCCCCACGCGAAATATCCATGAAAACTCTTGCAGGCATAATAGGTGCTCGTACCAATATGATACTGGAACTGGTAGGGCGTGAAATAGAACTTGCAGGTTTTGCCAAAAAACTTATAGGCGGAATAGTGCTTACAGGTGGTGGTGCACAACTCAAATTTATCAAAGAACTTACATCGTACATCACAGCACAACCTACACGTATAGGTATCCCCAACGAATACTTGGAAACCCCTGGCGAAATAGAACACCCTATGTACTCGACAGGTGTAGGACTGGTACTATATGGTCTAAAAGAAGAAAAAGACAAACAAGATACCAAGCAAAATAAAAAACAAGAGACTAGTTTTGTTGACTTTGATAATGCCGCAGAAGCAATAACCAACGAAGAAACAGAACCCGAAACACCCAAAGAGCCCAAAACTCCAAAAGGTGGTGGTATCAAAGGCTTTGGAAAATCAGTAGGCAATTGGTTGAACGATTTTTTCAAAGAAGATGTCAATTAACATCAACGTGTTGAAAATTACTCAATAACTATACTTTCCGTTAAGGAAATAAATAGTAATTTTACACTTGGAACAAAACACACTGAAATTAAGGTAAGTTTTTTGTATTCAATTATATAAAACAAAACAAAAACATGGAAGAAGACATATTAAACGGCAATAACGGCATATTTTTTGATGCGCCCAAGGAACAAGCATCATATATAAAGGTAATAGGTGTAGGTGGTGGTGGCAGCAACGCTGTAAACTATATGTACCGCCAGGGTATAAAAGGTGTGGACTTTATAGTTTGCAACACCGATAACAAATCTCTTATGCAAAGTCCAGTCCCTACCAAAATACAACTTGGCAACGGACTTGGAGCAGGCAACAACCCCAAAGTGGCCGAAGCTGCCGCTCGTGAAAAAGCAGAACATATAAAAGAAATAATATCCGACAACACCAAAATGCTGTTTATAACAGCAGGTATGGGTGGCGGCACAGGCACCGGAGCAGCACCCGTAATAGCTGAGATAGCCAAGGAAATAACCCTCAACGACGATGTAGAAAAAATACTTACAGTAGCTATTGTTACATTCCCATTGTCGTTCGAAGGTCCACGACGCAAAAAACAAGCCGAAGAGGGTATTGCCGAACTACGTAAATATGTCGATTCAATAATTATTATCAACAATGACAAGTTGCGTGACTTGGGTAACATGGTTATAACCAAAGCTTTTGCCGAAGCCGACAAAGTATTGCTTACTGCCGCCAAAGGTATTGCCGAAATAATAACCGTGGAAGGCTATGTTGCCGTTGACTTCCGCGATGTAAATACCGTAATGGCCAACTCGGGAACAGCCCTTATGGGTGCAGGTATAGCAGCAGGCGAAAACCGTGCCTTAGAAGCTATAGAACTTGCATCAACAAGTGTGTTGCTTAACGACAACGACATTGCAGGTGCCAAAAATATTCTTCTATACTTCTCGTTTGGCAACGACCACGAAATCACAATGGACGAAATGGAGGTTATAACCAACTATATCAACAATCTTACAGGTGGCGAAACCGACATTATATGGGGTATGGGTCTTGACGAAAACATGGGCGAAAACCTATCAATAACCCTTGTAGCAACAGGCTTTGAAGCAAAAAAGATAGCACGCCCCAGTGGTTCAAAAATAGAGCTTGTAGAAGATAAAACTACAGACGTAAAAACACCAGTCGTTAAAGATAATGACGAAATAATACTGAAAAAAAATACCGAAACTACTGTTGATAATATAGTACTTGGAGGCATGCCTAACTTCAACCCTGCAGGGTTTGGTTTTGGCGATAGCACACCTACTTCTTCCACCAGCACCACCCAACAACCTACCGACAGCAACAAACGTGTGTGGAAACTAGACGAAGACAACAATACAACCACTGCCACTATGCCCAAAGTTACAGAACACAACGATGACGATGACTTTGGCATAATACTGAAACACCAACCCACTATTGAAGAAGAGAGAGACCTCCCACAGAAACATGAAATATCGCACAGTGCAAGTATAAGCGAACAAGGCAACATAAATGGTATGGACAATGTAGGCAAGATTGAAGATGCCACAGCCCTCAGCCGTGCCCAACGTATAGCACGTATGCACTCGATGCTCGGTAGCGACGCAGGATTGGAAAAATTACGCTCAACACCTGCATATCTGTTACGTGGCGAAGAGATATACCAAACAATGCCATCATCAGTAAACGAGTCTGCAGGCAGTATAGGTACTTGCGGAATATCAATGGAAAACAGTTTCCTACATTCCAATCCCGATTAGAAGTAGAGGCATTAACATCATAGTTATGATATACATATAATTATTATACCATTCATTTTTTACACACTAAACTGTAAACGGACATAGGTGGTAAAACAACGAAGAAAGAAAGAAAGAAAAAATAACAATATCATTCATGGGCAAAAATATAAGAATGAGAAGATTTTTTTCGTAACAACCACCATGTTCGTTTTATTATTGTCAAGAATATGAACTACCTCAGTTACCTACTACGTGCCCATACCGAATACAACCTCCATAGCCCATACATCTTTCAGTTTTACAACGAGATAATCAACTCCAAGATAGACCGCCATACTGTACATCCACCCCTACGCCACCACGAGCAGGTGATATACAAGATAGCATCTACCTTCCGCCCACACAGCATATACCTTAGCAACCAAATACCAAAAAGCAGAATAGAACAAATACTACACCACGCCATAGACCATATACAATACACCTTATCCCCTACCGAAGCAAGACTTGTAATTACCACCAATTATGACCCCTTCATAACCCTACACCCCGAGGCAATAATAATACTATACAACCCACACAAGCAAGGCAGCAACCTCGAAGCAATGACACACTCCGCCACCATCAACATCACCATCGACCTATACCATATTGCAATAGGCATGTACCGCAAAGGGTTGAGACAGCAATATTTTATACTACGATAGCATGTAAGTAATGGACAATAGTTTTACCCACTAGAGGTCTTAACAAAAACTTTACTCTTACAACATAAGGTATCAAACAAAAATACTTGCTGTATTACCCTCCATGATTGGCATAACACAATCATATATATATATGAATACCCGTTGGATGAATTAAATCATATATATATTCACAATTATTCCATAGTAGGATGTTGAGAGTGTGATGATATACCATTGAGCATCAGCCGATATATCGTTTCAAAATCATCGCCATATAGCTGATAATTCCTCCCGATGCTGATGGGACTAGTGCGTGATGTAGATAAATGTGCCTCGCGATATAAATTTATTTCACCGATTGTGATATTTTAGAAATTGCATGAAATTATATGTTCATGCAAAATATTCGGGAATTTTAGTCCAACCAACGGGTATATATATGGTG
>JAEIGA010006574.1_pt1 | contig 17708 bp, 19 predicted proteins | sample 9270691 | NCBI WGS metagenome assembly JAEIGA01 (sample SAMN17057246, study PRJNA624740) | gut metagenome | biome: biome; isolation source: fecal sample | host: Bos grunniens | place: China: Xizang | collected 2019 | reverse complement strand
TATGCATGTGCGTGTCGGCCTTGCAACAGAATATCTTGGTGACGAGTTTATGCAAATGGTGAAGGCATGTGTGGATAAGGCAAAGAGTTTGGACATGCTTGCATGGCTGTATGATGAAGACCGTTGGCCGTCAGGAACAGCAGGTGGAATGGTAACAAAGGATGAGTGTTATCGAGGCCGCTATCTTTTGTTTACTCCTTTTCCATATGGTACAGGAAAAGGTCACGCAGATATGGGAGATGGTTCCCACGCCAGAGCTGACCGTGCCGAAAACGGCAGACTCCTAGCATGCTATGATGTGGAATTGGATGATAAAGGCTATCTGATGGGATGGCAGATAATAGAGGAACATACGCTGGCAAAGCATGAGAAATGGTATGCCTATCTGGAAGTGAATACAGAAAGTTCATGGTACAATAATCAGGCTTATGTGAACACCTTAGATAAAAAAGCGATAGATCGATTTATTGAAATTACCTACGAGAGGTACAAAAGGGAAATCGGTGATGAGTTTGGTAAAACCGTTCCGGCTATCTTTACGGATGAACCGCAGTTTGTACATAAGCAGACACTGCAATACGCAACAGAAAAGAAAGACGTCATATTGCCGTGGACGGATGACTTGGCTGACACATTTGCAGAGGCTTATGACGGAGAGGATATTCTTGGTGGATTACCGGAACTTATCTGGGAGCGTGCAGATGGTATGGTTTCAGTATTACGTTATCATTACCATGACCATGTGTGTGAGCGATTCGCAAGTGCGTATGCAGATAATTGTGGTAACTGGTGTCAGGAGCATGGTCTGAAACTCACAGGGCATATGATGGAGGAACCTACGCTTGGAAGTCAGACTGCGGCTTTGGGAGAAGCAATGCGTTCTTACAGAAGTTTCGGACTGCCGGGAATTGATATGTTGAGCAAACAGTTTGAGTTTACAACGGCAAAGCAGGCTCAGTCTGCAGTTCATCAGTATGGACGAGAGGGCATGACCAGCGAATTATACGGAGTGACAAACTGGGATTTTGATTTCAGAGGACATAAATTACATGGAGACTGGCAGGCTGCTCTTGGTGTAACCGTTAGGGTGCATCATTTGTCATGGGTATCTATGGCGGGTGAGGCTAAGAGAGACTATCCTGCATCTATCAATTATCAATCACCTTGGTGGGAACAGTATTCGTATGTAGAAGATCATTTTGCAAGAGTTAATACAGCATTGACCCGAGGTAAGCCAATTGTAAAAGTAGGAGTCATCCATCCGGTTGAAAGTTACTGGTTGCATTGGGGTCCTGCAGATCAAACTGCATTGGTACGAGATAGTCTGGATGAAAACTTCCGCAATCTAACACAATGGCTTCTGTTTGGAGGAATTGATTTTGATTTTATCAGTGAATCTTTGTTGCCGGATTTGTGTACAGAAGCCGGTGCACCGCTTAAGGTGGGAGAAATGGAATATGATGCAATTCTAGTGCCGGGGTGTGAAACACTGCGTTCTACTACACTGGATTGTTTGGAAGGTTTTGCAAAAGCTGGGGGAAGATTGATTTTTGCAGGGACACTGCCAACTCTTGAGGATGCAAGGCAAAGTGACAGAGGGTTAGTGCTTGCAAAAGATGCACAGTGCATTTCCTTTAATCGAGGAGCTATTCTAAGTGCATTGGAGCCAGTGCGTCAGGTAGAAATAAGAAATGCGGCCGGTGCTTTTACAGGTAATCTGCTTCATCAGTTTAGAGAGGATGGAGATGGCCGGTGGTTATTTGTTGCACATGCTGCGGAACCTTATAATAAAGATTTATCCTTTTATCAGGATGTAAGAATCCGGTTAAAAGGCAAATGGAAAGTTTCATTATACAATACGATGAATGGCGAAGTGGAGGATATTGAGCAGAGCATCAGTGGAAATATGACTGAAGTATACCGTCGCATGTATAATTATGACAGTTTGTTGTTATGGATCGAACCAATGGACATGACTAAAGTTGGTGGAGAAAAAACAGAGAATGGCTACGAGAGCATCAAGACAGGGCTGGTTATGACGGGGCGCACATTGAAATTACCACGAACGGTTCCTTATACTTTGAGTGAACCGAATGTACTTATTTTGGACCAAGCTGAGTATGCTTTGGATCATGATTTTTGGAAGGAACAGGAAGAAATTTTAAGAATAGACGAGTTCTGCAGAAGACAGCTTAATTGGCCAAGCCGCAGGAGTAACAAAGCCCAACCATGGGTAACGCCGGAAGAACAAATAGGACATATGATTCATTTGCGTTGGCGCATTTTATCTGAAGTAGAATGCACAGGTGTTCAGTTGGCAATCGAAGATGCAGAAAGACTGCAACTTCGTTGGAATGGTGAGGATATTGCGAATACTGTGACTGGATGGTATGTGGACAAATCTATAAAGACGGTTGCACTTCCAACTTTGCGTGTTGGAGAGAATATATTAGAAGCAACCATTCCATTTGGCAAGAGTACTAATTTGGAATGGGCATACCTCTTGGGTGACTTTGGTGTAGAGGTAGCAGGAAGTTTTGCACATATTATACCAGCACGTAAGGAATTAGCATTTGGAAATATTCTTTGCCAAGGATTACCGTTCTATGGAGGAAATATTACTTACCACATTCCGGTGGAAACACAAGGTGGTGAACTGATGATTCGTTCCAGCCAATACAGAGGTGTGTTGCAGAAAGTAAATATAGATGAAGGCATGGAGATTCCAATTATCTATCCGCCTTATACCGTTAGTCTGGGTAAGGTAGAAGAAGGAAATCATGTGGTAAATATTACGCTGTGTGGACATCGTCGAAATAGTTTTGGAGCAGTACATTTGACGGATCGAAATGTTGAAGGTGGATATACAGATTCGTGGACTACAGAAGACGAAAAGTGGTCGTATGAATATGTTATCTTTGAGGAAGGTATCCTAACGATGCCAACAATTACAGAAAAGCGATAATGGAGGTGTTTTGATGCAAGAATATATTTTACCAAATAAAATAGTTAGAAGTAGATGTGTAGATGCCATAGAAAATTTGTTGAAAGAGAAGCCAATGCAAATAGGATTAGCAGAAGTGGACACTACAAGTTTTAAAGAGGGTGGATATGTAATTTTAGATTTTGGAAAAGAAGTCAACGGAAGTATTCGAATTCTTACATATCGCTCTAATAATACAAAGGTTAGAATTCGTTTTGGTGAAAGCATAACAGAATGTTGCGCCGAAATAGGAGAAAAGAATGCTACGAACGATCATGCTTTAAGGGATTTTGAAGTCAACATATCGTTTTTGTCAGATACGACGTTAGGAAATACAGGATTTCGATTTGTTCGATTAGATTTCTATGGTGATATTTCAATAAAAACAGTAATGGCAGTAAATAACATATTGCAAAAGGAAAGTATTTATAAATATTGCGGTTCAGATGAGCAAGTCAAGAAAATATTTGAGGTTGCAAAGCGCACCGTAGATTTATGTGCTGCAGGTGATTATTTGTGGGATGGTGTGAAACGAGACAGATTGGTATGGATTGGAGATATTCATCCGGAAATGCTTGCACTTACTACCCTGTATGGAAGGATGCCTATAATAGAGAATTCGCTTGAATTTGTAAAATGGCAGACCCCACTTCCTGGTTGGATGAATGGGTTTCCAATGTATTCAATGTGGTGGTTGATTATCATTGCAGATTATTATGAGATAACCAACGCAAGGGATTTTGTAGAAAGACAGTTAGACTATATGATGAAACTTGTCGAGCAAATGTTACAGTGCGTTTCAGAAAACGGTGAATTAAGATATCCATCTTATTTTGTGGATTGGCCCACTGCAGGAACAGATGATGAATTACAGGGGGGACGTGCAATTAACATTATAGCTCTAAAAAAATCGATTGTCTTATTGAAAAAGTTTGACAAAGATGTGAGTGAGGCAGAGGAACTTTTACAGAGATTGTTAAAGGTTGAAATCGAAGTCAAAAACAGCAAACAAGTTTTAGGATTGAAGTATTTTGCGGTAGGGTTATCAGAAATAGATAAGGAGAAACTTGTGAAAGACGGAGCACATGGAATGTCTACGTTTATGAGTTATTATATTTTAAAAGCGGTTGCTAGTTTTGACAAACAAAAAGCAATTTCTATGATGAAGGAATATTATGGTGGAATGTTATCCAAAGGGGCAACAACCTTTTGGGAGGATTTTGATTTGAAGTGGATGGAAAACTCGGGGACAATTGACGATTTTCCGCAAAAGGGAGAGAAAGATATTCACGGAGATTTTGGAGCATATTGCTATAAAGGATTTCGACATAGCCTTTGTCATGGTTGGTCATCTGGAGTGTTGGCCTTTATTAAAGAGGAAATGAGTTAGGCATGAGTATGTTATCTTTGAGGAAGGTATCCTAGCGATGCCAACAATTACTGAAAAGAAGTATATTTAATGAAAGATGGGGGGCTGATGCCGTACGTGATTGTTATGGAACGGAACTCCCAAAAAATGCAGGAGAATTAGCCGAAAAAGTATATAAAACGTACTTTGTTGTACGCGGGGATAATGATTTTGCCTATGCACACGATGAATATATGCAAAATATTGCCCTTATTTCCGAACGAAATACGGCTTTTTCTGAACGTCTGGAAATCAATTTATTGAAAGGTTTGTTTGACGAGCAAATCGCAGTCAATCCCCAAAATCATAAGAAGTATTGGCAGGTTTTTGATAGAACAACAAATAAGGAAGTACACGATTGGGAATATATCGGCAACAATATTGTTGTTGTAAACAATGCAATCAAAATGCATGAATATACCGTTAATTTCTTCGGTAAAAACCTTTGGGATTCGACGCAAATCTATAACTACACTTGCAATCAGTGGACAGTGACCTGCTATTTGTAAGCATGGTGACAAGTATTATATGGTAACCTCAGGTTGTACTGGTTGGTATTCCAATAGTGCTTTATTTGGCATCAGTGATTATGTACAGGGAATCTGGCGACTAATAGACAACCCTTGTGAGGGTGAAAATTATCGAAAAACATTCTTTGGACAGAGCACTTATATTTTTGAAATAGATAATCAGAAATTTCTCATGCTAGACCACTGGAAGCCAGATGATTTGAAGAACTCGGGATATAGTATTTTACCGATTGAATTCCATGATGATAATACAATGACTATTAGGTGGAAAGAGGAATGGAATGGAGAAATAAGATGCTGACAGATTATCAGTTTTGTGGTAAGAAATGGCTTCAGGAGAAGAATCTCATTACGGTATGGTTGGATTAGTGAAAGGAAAGTTTGGAATAGGAAAGAGTTTTAGCGGTCACGGTAAGTGAGTAAGATGCTACATAAGGAGGACGAGATATGAGTACGAAAAAATATATAATTTATGGACTAATTACAATGGTAGTTTTGGTTTGCATATCTTTTACTGGATGTAAATCAAATAAGAAGTATAAGGATAATAATCAGAATAAGGAATCAAGTGAACAAGGATTAGTGATTGGAAATGAAGAAGACGATGGTAAGAACGATGATGCAAGTGAAGAAAAGAACGAGGTAAATAATGCGATGACATTTGATGAAGCATTTGGTGATGATTTAGATAACAAGGATTCTGAAGGACAAAACACCACAAATAACACTAATTCATCTAACAGTAATACCAATGATACAAATAAAAATGATAATACAACTAATAATAATGATTCTGATAATTCTGATAATTCTGAAGAGGAAAATACAACTGAAAATAACAAAGATAACTTAGAAAAGGATCCAACAATGGATAAAGGGGAATGGGGACCGTTGCTTTAAAGTAAATCCCAAGTACTTGCAGTCTCAAGATATGTGGAGAAGACAGGCGTTTCAGTTTATAAGTTGGCAGACGAGTCGAATCTGGAGGGTGAAAAGTGGTCATATGAGTATGTCATCTTCGAGGAAGGTATCTTAACGATGCCGACGATTACAGAAAAAAGATGGTTTACTTGAAAGGATACAATATGTTTATAGAGAAAACACACCAATATATCAAAAGAAGTTGGAAAAGGGCAGCAGTGGAGCCTGAAGATATGCAGGAAAACTTTCAGTTACCATACCCTTGTGTTCCACCTTGCGTGACAGGAATGTTCCGTTGCCTGTTTTATTGGGACACATTTTACACCAATTTGGGTCTTATAGCAGATGGAGAACTGGAACTTGCCAAAAACAATGTAGCTAATCTGATTTATCTGCTGAAGAAATATGGATTCGTGCCAAATGCAAACAGCGAATCCGGTACCAAATGGTGTTCTCAGCCGCCTTATCTACACTGGATGGTTCAGACTCTGGAGGAATATCTGCAAGATGAACAGTGGCTGAAGGATTAATCGGTATATTACAGCAGCCGCATGGTGTAGTTTCCACCCAAAAGGATGAGAAGGAGAAATTGAGTTATCAGTGGTCCTATCCGAACACCTGGGCTCCGGATAATTATTTGGCATTTTTAGCCCTCAAAAAGAACGGACTTTTGGAGGAGGCACGAACCGTCGCAACATGCTATATGGAGAACGTTTCCCAATGTTATGAAAAAACAGGGTTGTTATGGGAAAAATATGACGGCATAGAGGGTGGTGTCTCTAAGAAAAATGAATATGAAGTACCGGAAATGCTGGGATGGACTGGGGGCGTTTTCGAAGAATTCTACAGAATGAAGGAAAGTTTTGCGACGACTATATGAGACTAATAAGTTTCAAGGGAAAAACAAAGCATTGACTTTTAGCTATGATGATGGCGTGACGCAAGATATTCGATTAATAGAATTGTTTAATAAGTATGGAATGAAAGCAACTTTTAACCTAAATAGTGGACGGTTTGGACATAATGGGGAACTGGTGCGGGATGGTGTTCCTGTTTCTCACAAAACTCACAAAGCAGAAGATATTAAATATATATATGAAGGTCATGAAGTGGCAGCGCATACATTGACGCATCCGAACCTCAAAAACATAGAGGATGCTAACGAGATAATTCGTCAGGTAGAGCGGGATAGAATTAACTTAAGCATTGTATTTTGAAGGATGCTCGGAAAGAGACTATGCGAAACAGGTCGGACTTTCGCAAGTAGCAGTACATAAACGAAAAAAACAGGTGTTGGAAAAATTGAAGGATAAGTTGTTGTAATTTGGATATATACTTCCCTTTATGCAGATACTAACAAAAAACAGTTAGAGGTATTTTGATATGGCAGTAGCACATAAGGGAAGTATATCAATGGGCCTTGTACTTATTCCAATTGGGATGTACAAGGCCACTGTTGATAATGACATTCATTTTAATCAGTTAGAAAAAGAGAGTAAAGCACGTATCAAGTACAAAAAGTATTGTAGTCATTGCGGGAAAGAGGTTACCAGTTCTGATATTGTCAAGGGCTACGAATACGAGAAGAATAAATATGTTGTCATGACAGATGATGAACTGGAGAAGATCAAGACTAAGAAAGACAAAACAATCCACATCTTACAGTTTGCCAAAATGTCAGAAGTGAACATGATTTATTACGAAAAGGATTACTATGCCGTTCCGGATGCAGGTGCAGAGAAAGCCTACGAATTATTGAGACAGGCGTTGCTTGCACAGAAGAAAGTGGCAATTGCAAAAACAGTGATTGGAACCAATGAGAAACTGTTGGTGTTATATCCAACCAAAGATGGAATTATTGTAAAAACCTTATTTTACTACGATGAGATTGCATCTATGCCGAAAAGTATTCCGGAAATAGAACTGGATACAAATGAACTAGATATGGCGAAGATGTTAATTGAAAACATGACCAAGCCTTTTGAGGCAGAAGCATTCCAAGATGAGTATCAGGCAAGACTACGTGAAGCAATTATGAAAAAAATTCAGGGACAGGAGATTGTTGCTGTGGATGAGGGGACAAGTGCAAATGTCATCAACCTTATGGAAACCCTGCAAAAGAGTTTGGAATTGTCAAAGAACAAGGATGAGGAAAGTCAGAAAAAACTGACTGGTACAGCCTAATGGATATCTTTGATAATCGAGGCGCAAGTCCCATGCTAATTGCAGAGCAGATGCAGGCTTTTGATAATCCAAATTGGATATATGAACTGAAGTTAGATGGGTTTCGTTGTCTTGCTTATATTGATAAGGGCATGGTTGATTTTCGTAACAAACGTAACATGCGAATGCTTCCAAAGTTTCCAGAGTTAAAGGATATCTGGCGAAATGTGAAAGGGCGTTGCATTTTGGATGGAGAAATTGTAGTGCTTGTGAATTCCGTGCCGGATTTCTACCGTTTGCAAAAACGTACCCTATTAACAGATAAGTTTAAGATAGACATGGAAGGCCACCGATATCCGGCAGCTTTCGTTGCTTTTGATTGCATTTATGCAGAAGGAACGGAATTAATATGGATACCACTCATGGAACGTAAAGATAAACTGTCAGACTTGATTGTAGAGAATCCGAGATTGGCAACTTCAAGATATGTGGAAAAGAATGGAATTGCTTTGTATCAAGCAGCAGAACAGTCAAAATTAGAGGGCGTGGTAGCAAAAAGAATGGATAGTTCCTATCTAATGGGGAAACGTTCTAAGGATTGGATAAAGTTTAAGCGTATGGCGGATGAGGATTTTGTCGTAGCAGGGTACATTCCAAAAGGAAAACATATATACAGTTTGGTCATTGCAAAGTATAAAGGTGATATGCTTGTTTATAAAGGACATGTGACGGCAGGTGTAACGAAAGAAACGGTGGATTCCTTAGATGTAACCAATCAGAATCCATTTAACATAGTACCAATGATGAAGGAAGACGTTATATGGGTGAAACCAAGGGTTTGTATTGTTGAATATATGCCCAATCTGAATCAGGCTCTTAGGCAATCAGTGTTTAAAGGATTGCGAGATGATGTGGTGGCAGAAGATGTTCAGATGTGAAACCTATATCGATTTAGAAAACCCTATCGTATTACTGAAATGACGATAGGGTTTGTTATAGAAGTATTATTCTATAGCAGTTCATCTAGTTGAAAGAGTTTCTCAACCGGCATATCCAAGTATCTTGCAAGACGGAGAGCAAGTTCTAAAGAAGCGTTGCGTTCGCCACGCTCGATACGTCCGATGGTTCTTCCGCAGGAGCCGATGGCGATTGCCAAATCTTCTTGAAGCAGATTGCGCTCCATGCGTACTTGTTTTAAGTTAGTGGCAATAGCCATATGTATCACACCTTTCTGTTAAGTAGTTCTTAACCAACTACTTTCCCAAAAATCTTAAATGTCTGATTTTCAGTAACAGCAATCGGCTCGTATGCACTGTTTAGGGAAATGAGATAAAGTCCCTTTTCGTCATCCTGTAATTTCTTACAATAAGCATTTCCGTCCAAAAAGAAAATGCCGATTTCTCCGTTGTTCAATGTATCTTGTTTTTGTACCCACACAATCTGTCCGTTTACAAATCTTGGCTCCATACTATCACCACTGATGCGAATTCCAAAGTCAGCAGTAGCAGGAACCTCCTCACCAACTTCCACTTCAGTAAAATTATCTCCATCTAAGAAATTACCGGTTCCGGCAGAAGCAGGAATGTCAAACAGTTTTATTTTTCTTCGGAACGGAATAATAGTAGCATTCTGATATCTTCCAGAATCAATCAATAATTGTATATATTCCAAAGCCTTTTCTGTCCCTTCATCATTTAACTGTGAAAAAGGTTTATTTACTTTTTCGCCGTAATACTCACCATATATATCTGTAATTCCAAGCTGCTTACATAAAAAGAGAAAAACAGAAGTACTAGGTTCTGCTTTATCCTTTTCCCAATTGGATATTGCTTTGTTTCCAATTTGAAATCCATTTTTTATTCGATGACGAACTGGTACGGAGAATAGTGAGTCGCATCAATGTGCTATCAGTAGATAGAATACAGATACAACTCAAATCGGGAATCATATTAGAAGAAGAACTGAGGTAAAAGAAACGCAAGGAGTGACCGCCAAAGTGGGTTTGGCGGTTGTTCCTGTCTATGGTTGAATGACGTATTTATTTATCTTTTTTAGTTCGTTGACATTAGTTTAACTGACAGATAAAATAGAAATATCAAAACATGTGCAAGGGTATTGTTTCGTAAGTGTCTGAACATATTAAAATTTTCATTCACTACTTAAAAAAGGGGCTGTATCTTTTTTGTCCCTACAGGACATGTTGAAACGGTGGCATTGTTACAAAAAATTAAATAAAGAGTTTAACCGTGTGCAATTCGAGACGGTTGGAAATTTCAAAGAAAGAAGGCATGTACATGCAGAATTACAACTATCCTAATATAGATATGCAAAGAACTGGAGAGTTGCTTAAATGGAAAGTCGAGGAAGCGGGCTACACAGTGAAGGAATTACAAGAAAAACTAATGTTATCCTGTCCACAACCAATTTATAGATGGTTTAAGGGGAAAGTATTGCCTTCTTTAAATCACCTTTACGTGCTAAGCAAATTGTTAGATGTCCATATGGAAGAATTACTCGTACCAGAGACACAACATGACATATTGATTGATGTTATGCAAAACATACCTTGCATGATGACGCGCAGATTGTGTTCATATATGAAGTGCTTTCAACAAGTAGCGTAATGCGATTGGACTATCTGTCCAATGACAAATTTTATATGATATTTTATCCTCTTATTAGAACCAATAGTGGTGAAGATAGGAGGATTTTTTATGTGTAAAACAAGTGCGAACCAAGTGTTACTGACAAAGGAAGAATTTGTAGATATACTTAATCGGCTTCGGGAATCAAGTGATTTGGTAGATAAAGTGGAGGCTTTGTTTCGAGACAGTCGAGAAAATGTAGAGTGTGATTTTTGCAATGCTGCTGGCTTACAGATTTCTCATGAACCTATTGTAGTCAATTTACTTCAGAAAATAATGGGGGATAAAGCAGAAGATATTTGTTACTTTATTTATGAGTTGGATTATGGTAGAGATTATGAACCGGGATATGTTACGGATAGTAATGGTATTGTTGATATGGGAACACCAGAGGCATTATATGAGTTATTAATGCATCAATTAAGGGAGGAAGTTTAAATGAGCAATCAATTATTGAGTTCAATGGTGTTAGATATAAGAAATATTATGGAGACTGCACGTAGAAATGTTGCACAGGAAGTAAATAATGAACTGGTTATGGCATACTGGAGAATCGGCGAGATTATTGTTCGCTACGAACAGAATGATAGCATTCGTGCGGCGTATGGCGAGCGGACTTTGAAACAATTATCCAAAACATTAACTGCAGAGTTTGGTAAAGGCTTTTCGGTATCAAATATTCAGTTTATGAGACGTTTTTATCAGGAATACAAAATTCAACAGACACTGTCTGTTAAATTGACATGGTCTCATTACTGTGAACTTTTATCTATTTCGGACAAGAATAAAAGAGAATTTTATGAACAGGAAGCTAAGAATGCAAACTGGTCTGTCCGAGAGTTAAAAAGGCAGATTAACACTTCATTATACGAACGATTACTTTTGTCAAAAGGTGAAGTTAATAAACAGGAAGTGTTGAATTTGGCCTTAAACGGAATAGAGATTAATCAGCCAAAGGATATTATAAAAGATCCATATGTATTTGAGTTTCTAGGTGTATCAGAAAACAAACCGATGTTGGAAAGTGATTTGGAAAAGGCATTGGTTAGACAAATTGAAAAGTTTTTACTTGAGTTGGGACGTGGTTTTATGTTTGTAGGAACACAACAAAGAATTACCATTAATAATACACATTATTACGCTGATATGGTGTTTTATAATAAACCGTTGAAGTCATACGTGATAATAGAATTGAAAACGACTAAGCTAATGCCCGAAGCAGTTGGTCAGTTAAACATGTATCTTAATTACTTTGAAAATGAAGTGAATGATGAGGGAGATAACAAGCCAATAGGTATCATCCTATGTACAGAAAAGGATGCGATTGCGGCAGAGTATGCGTTGGGCGGATTATCTACTAATATTTTTGCATCAAAATATACTTACTATATTCCAGAGAAGGAACAGTTGGTAGCAGAAGTGGAAAGGATAGTGAGTCAGTGGCATGAGCAAGAATGATGTTGCATCTTTTTTGTGACTACAGGACATGTGGAGACAATTGCCCTACTTCGTAAAAATTAAATTATATTTGCATTATAAATACAATAGATGTATTCTAAAATTATCTTTATAACAAGAGGTGATTTCAATGAAACTGGAAGTAAAAGACTTACGAAAGTCTTTCGGCGAAACAGAGGTGCTTCATGGCGTCTCGTTTTCTGTAGAAAGTGGACGTGCACTTGGTCTACTTGGGAGAAATGGAGCCGGAAAGACGACTACCATAAGAATATTAATGAATGTATTTAAGGCAAACAGTGGAAGCATTACAATAGATGGAAAGCCGTTTGCTACAAAGGATTATCAGATTGGATATCTGCCGGAAGAACGTGGACTCTATCCGAAGAAAAAGGTTGGAGAGCAGTTAATGTATCTCGCCCAGTTACGAGGAATGAACGCAAAGGATGCAAAGGCGCAGATGAAGAAGTGGCTCACTCGCATGGGTGTTGCAGAATATGAAGATAGAAAGTTAGAAACGCTGTCAAAGGGTAATCAACAGAAAGTACAGCTAGCACAGACGCTATTGACTTCGCCACAGCTTATTTTCTTTGATGAACCATTTTCAGGATTAGACCCAGTAAATGCGCAGATTCTAAAGGACGTTATCAAGGAGCAGATACAGGAAGGCAAGTTTGTGATCTTTTCAAGTCACCAGATGAGTTATGTGGAAGAGTTTTGTGATGATATTGCCATCTTGAATCATGGCGATGTTGTGCTCAGTGGTAGTTTAAAAGAAATAAAACGTGAATTCGGTCAGGACCGTCTGGTGTTATCAAGTCTCGGTGAGACACCGGAGGAGCTTGCAAAACGTTTGAAGGACACATTCTCTGATTTGTTAGATGTAGAAAAGGTGCAGAAGGACCGCGTGATTATTCGCAAGAAACAGGAAGAGAATAAGGCGGAGATTCTAAAGCGTCTGGTAGAACAAGGTGTGGATTTGGAATACTTTGGTCTGTATGAACCGTCCCTGAATGATATATTTGTAGAAAAGGCAGGTGACGAGTAATGAAACAATTTATGACCGTTTTAAAATTTGAACTTGATAATTATTTTAAGAATAAAAGTTTTGTAATTACAACGTTTGTGCTTGCATTTATCATTACGGCAGTTGTAATTATTCCGACTGTGATACCGGGACTTCTGGATGAGGAATCTGATAAGCCAGAGCCGGATGTTTCGGAAGAAATCATCGTAGATGATATCATAGAAGATGAGAATGGCGAATTGTCTTGCTATGGCATCTGTGTAGCAGAGGATGCCACAGATGTAAACGTAGAGATGATATGCTCTGCATTCCCGGCAGGATGGAAGAATTACGAATCTGAAAAAGAAATCAGACAGGCTGTGGAAATAGGCGATGTGGAAGCGGGATTCGTGATGAAGAGTCCAACGGATGTTACATATGTAGTCAATGATTTGTCAATGTACGATTATCTTGGCGACATGTTCAGTCAGACTCTGTCCGCATGCTATAAGCAACAGTATTTGATGGATAAAGGTTTGACTGCAGAAGAGATTGCTGAGTCAGAGAGTTTTTATGTAAATGTGACTGAAGAAGTGCTTGGAAAAGATAGTGGAGAGAATTATTGGTATACTTATGTATTAGTATTTGTGGTATACTTCTTGATTATTTTCTACGGTCAGATGATTGCAACTTCGGTTACGACAGAAAAGAGTAACCGTGCCATTGAGATTCTTGTAACCAGTGTAAATTCCACAAGTCTTATTTGCGGTAAGGTCTTGGCAGGGGCGATTGCCGGAGTGTTGCAGGCGGGAATTATTCTTGGAAGCGGATTCGTGTCCTACAGTTTTGTACAAGAAGCTTGGGATGGACTCCTTGACTTCCTGTTTGACATTCCTGCAAATGTACTATTGGTCTATGCAGTGTTTGCAATATTGAGTTATCTTCTCTATGCATTTATCTTTGGTATGCTTGGTGCGCTGGTTTCTAAGACCGAAGATATCAGCAAGAGTTCGTCACCTGTACTGATGCTCTATATTGCATCATTTATGATTGCTATTTTCGGAATGACAAGTGATAGTAACAGTATTTTGATGAAAATTGCTTCTTATATTCCATTTACATCCGGAAATGCAATGTTTATCCGTGTATCAATGGGAAGTGTAGCAGTGTGGGAAGTGATTGTATCTGCAGTTATCTTGGGGATGAGCTGCGTGATAGCAGGAGTGCTTGCTGCAAAGATATTCCGATTCGGAACCTTGCATTATGGTAATCCGATTAAATTTAAAACCGCACTTAGAAAGGTAAAGAAAAATGCTTGATATTTTAGTTCGTGCAGGATGTTTTATTGCGATTATTATACTTGGTTATACGTTGCGTAAAATTAATTTTTTCAAAGAAGAAGATTTTACAGTATTATCGAAGATTGTGCTTCGAATCACATTGCCGGCAGCCATTGTAACTAGTTTTGCAGGTAAAAAAGTAGAATTGCCGATGCTCCTTTTATCCCTTATGGGTATTGGAATCGGTGCTATTTATATTGGATTGGCATTCGTGTTGAATCGGCGAAAAGCGAAAGAAGATACCATCTTTGATGTTGTTAATCTATCAGGTTACAATATAGGTGCATTCACTATGCCATTTGTGCAGAACTTCTTAGGACCTGTAGGTGTTATTTCTACCAGTTTGTTTGATGTAGGTAATGCGTTTGTATGCCTTGGAGGTTCTCACGGCATAGGGATATGTCTCAAGCATGGTGGAAAATTGTCAATTAAGAAGATTGTCAAAACCATGTTAAAGTCAGTGGCGTTTGATACGTATATTATTATGTTACTTATCGGTATGGCGAATATTACTTTACCTTCACCTATCTTATCTTTTGCGCAACTTGTGGGAAATGCCAACCCATTTATTGCAATGCTTATGATTGGTGTGGGATTTAAATTAAGTGGTGACAAAGAGAAGATAGGAAGAATTGTTCGAACCTTGTGTGTGCGATATGGAGTGGGACTTGTATTTGCATTAATATGTTTCTTCTTGCTTCCTTTTCCAAGGGAAGTGAAGGTTGCATTAATGATATTGGCATTCAGTCCATTCCCTTCATCATCACCGGCTTACACGGATGATTTAAAAGGAGATGTGGGGCTTTCCAGTGCGTTGAATTCGATATCTATTGTATGTAGTATCACATTTATTGTGACCATATTGCTTATCATGTTATAAAAAAAATGCTGTAGCAGAAATTTTTTCTGTTACAGCATTTTGTACGTTTATTCTTCAAACAAATAGGCCAAAAAGTCTGATATCCGATCCGGATTCGGTGCATTTACAGCAACCGCCATTGCCAAGGTGTCTGATGAGTAACTATAGATATTTTTCATCTTCTCACACGTTGTCACATCGATAAATACTGGAATTGGTTTTTCCATTTCTTCTGGTTTCGTAGGATCAGGACAAGGAATTTCGTTCGCATCTATATTGTTATCAAATGCTTCTGCTTTTTGTTGCACAACAACTTCGTCTACGTAGAGGAAATACGGTTCGTATTTTTCTAAGTCCTCTTTGCTCAACACTGTTTCTAGATTCGCTAGCATATGGCCATATCCGTAGTCTTGAATTGCACTCAGTGGAGAGGAGATAAAGTCGATAGCGCCGGCAGCACATTGTACCATCATTGCCTGTGAAGCTTCGTAGTCACTCACCTGCCCCTGCTGAGAAGCTGACCCCATGTTAAGCATGAGAGTAGTGTTTAGCGACATGTCATATTCTTTTGTATCCATATCAATATATTCCAGGAATCCGCTTCTTAAGTCTTCGACAGGATTGCCTTCATCGAAACTCAATACATTTAAAAGTAGTCCGTTTAACACAATATCCGGTTTTGTTACTTGTTGGTAGATAAATGTGGTTGTTAATATGATGACTGCAGCAATAATAACAGTATGCAGTGTGTAGTAATCAAAGAAGTACGCAATCTTTTGTTTGAGTGTACCATTCTCCATCAGGTCCTTTCGCCCGGCTTTGATTTCATCTCTAAGAGCCATGTTGTTTATAACCTCCTTGGTGTCTTGTGATTATCTTTTATGTATAGCATAAAATGCTCGGAATGACAAATTAAAAAAGTGTAAATTATTTCCTTATGGTTTTGGAATCAGCGCACTGCGTTCTTCAATCTTCTTCAGAATGCGTGTTGCCTCTGCGCCGGTTGCCGGTGTTGGCTGGTAGTTGTTGAGATTTTTCTGAGAGGAGAGTGAACAAGGAATAATATTTGTTACGTTGTCCTCTTTTAGTCCATCTTTTGTCAGGGTGAATGTCTGCTGGAAAATCATCGTATCCTTGTCAGTTGGGTTGGAGTTACCACCGAAACAGAAGTTGCCAAGACTATATACGATGTTTTTACCTCTGTATTCTTCAATTCCTTGCAGTACATGTGGGTGATGTCCGCAGACAAGGTCGGCGCCCTCGTCAATTGCAAGTCTTGCAAGCATCGTCTGATGCGCGTTTGGAGCAGCGTCGCGCTCAATTCCCCAGTGGAAGATTACGATAATCACATCTGCACCCTCAGACTTTACTTTTGCAATGTGCTCTTTTACCTGCTGAGCTCGTCCAGTATGGTCAATTAATTCGTAGATGCCAATCAGGCCAACCTGTATACCTTTTACGTCTACAACAGAAGTTTCGTCATAGCCGAAATGTATCACTCCTGCATTGTCCAGAGTTTCTTTCGTATCTGTCAAACTTTTTGGACCATAATCTCGGCTGTGATTGTTCGCAAGAGTTACAGCCTCCACGGAACTACTGGTGAGAATGTTAACGAATTTTGAAGGGCCTTTAAAGGCATACGTTTTATCGACTCTGGAAGTGGAGTCTGTAAAGGTTCCTTCTAAGTTCGCAATTGTGAGATCATCCGTTTCAAAGATATTTTTCACATTTTTGAGGAAATATTCTCCACCGTATTTTTCATAATAAGCGTTGAGACTTCTGGAATAATTGAAGTTTTCATCTGTTCCGAGTGTACAGTCTCCTACAACAGAAATGGTTATGGAGACCGCTGGCTCTGGAGTGTTCAACTCTATTGGTAGAAGAACTTTTCTATATACTTCCTCGCAAGAGATTGCAGAGGCAACGGTGTTTTGTTTGGATTGTTTCTGTAAAATGCTATAACACATAAATATAGCAAGGCATAATAGTATTATAACAAAAAATATTCCTACAGTCGTTGCCTTACGATGTTTTCTGCGATAGTGTTTTTTTCTTGCAGAATGTTGTGTTGGCGGTGCCGATTTTGCTATGTTTCGTGTTGACTGCGCCATAATATTTCTCCTTCATCTATTTGTAAGATATCATTAGATTTAGTATAGATGTTTTGAAAACTTTCGTCAATAATTCTCATTGCGATTTATGGAAGAGAGGAGTATAATAAACTCTGTATGAGATGAGATAAGATAAAGACAGGAGATAAGATGAAAAAAATACTTTTTACCGATTTGGATGGTACGTTATTAAACCATGAAAAACTTGTATCAGAAGGCAACCGCGCTGCAATTGAAAGATTGCTTAAGGCAGGACATTATCTGGTTGTTGCAACAGGAAGACCAAC
>JAEIGA010006573.1_pt1 | contig 17711 bp, 14 predicted proteins | sample 9270691 | NCBI WGS metagenome assembly JAEIGA01 (sample SAMN17057246, study PRJNA624740) | gut metagenome | biome: biome; isolation source: fecal sample | host: Bos grunniens | place: China: Xizang | collected 2019 | reverse complement strand
GATGAAATAAAGCCTGTTGATGGGTCGGTGTACTGGGTAAGGTCAAACTTCTCACCCGCCGCATTGCGAACACCGCAAACCAAATCAACGGGGTTGAAGTGTGTCGCCGACTTCATCAGGTGCATATCCTCGGGAGCAATCTGGCTCGACTCGGCAATCTGCAACGACTGCGTACCATCTTCGCCCTCAACCCAGAAAGGACCACCTCCAGGCTCGCCCTGATTACGCACAACGCCACACACGCGGATAGGTCTGTCGAGCAACGCCGCGAGTGTATCTGCACTATAATCTGCTGGCAACTTAACGCACAACTTCTGCTCAATGAACTGCGCCACCTCGGCAACATCAGCGCTACCCTGCTTCAACTGGGCAAGGTATGCAAACGCCTGCTGCTGAAGGTCAAGCAGGATGCCCGCCAACGCCTTTTTATAGGTGATTGTGTCGGCACGGCGAGCGTCGGTTGTGACATTATCAATATTTTTCACGAAGACAACATCTGCCTCGATGTCGTTCAGGTTCTCAATGAGTGCGCCGTGACCCGCTGGACGGAACAACAAGCCACCCTCGTCGGTGCGGAAAGGTGTGTTGTCGGGGTTTACGGCGATGGTGTCGGTCGAAGGCTTCTGCACAGAGAATGAGATGTCGTACTTCACACCAAAACGCTGCTCATAGTAAGGCAGACGCTCGGCGAGAAGTTGCTCAAAACCAGCCTGATGCTCCTTTGATACGGTAAAGTGGAGGCGTACGCACTCGCCCTTGCGAGCATACATCGCGCCCTCAACCAAATGCTCCTCCATAGCCTTGCGATTGCCATCAGCATAGGCGTGGAAAGTGACCAGACCCTTTGGTTTTGAGCCATAGTTCAGGCCGCTCTTGATGATAGCCTCAACAATCTCCTCCTCGGGCGAGTCGGGCACGATATACTGCGAGAGTTCATCCCAGAATGCGAACTTTTCGATGTTATCCAGCAAGCGCTCGATGCCGTCGGTGAACTTATCATCATTTACAAACTCAAACAACTCCTTGAACATTCGCGTTGCAGCGCCCGATGCAGGCACAAACTTAACCACATCAACGCCCGCCGCCTCGTCGTAACGCGCTACGGCTGCCGCCACCTGCTCACCAGTGAGTGTCATCACTCCATCGCCAGCCGATGCTGCTCGCACCACCTTCAAAAATGGAAAACCCTGACGGAAATTCTCAATCTGCTGCTCTACTTGAGCCTCGGTCAAACCGTGTTGCTTAATTTGAAGCAAATCCTCTTGTGTAAACATATCTCAATTTGAATTAATTATTTTGCTCAATTCGTGGTGCAAAAAATCATCCCATTCCACGAAAAATCATTCAAAATTACGAAAAGTTTTCTAACTTTGTCGAAAATGTGGATTAATTTTCATCCTTAAAAGGATGGAAGGCGACTGAAAAGAATATAAAACTAAATAATTATGAAGAAGTTATCACTCATTTTTGCAATGATTGCGACTGCACTCGTTGCACAGGCGTCTCCGCTGTGGATGCGCTACCCAGCAATCTCGCCCGACGGCACACAGATTGCATTCTGCTATAAGGGCAGTGTCTATGTTGCACCAACCGCTGGCGGCGAGGCTACACGCATCACCCCTACGGCACACTACGACTATGCGCCCGTATGGTCACCCGACTCAAAGACAATCGCCTTTGCGAGCAACCGCTACGGCAACTTCGACATCTTCACCGTCGATGCTGCGGGCGGCACACCAAAGCGTGTGACAACAAACTCGGCAAGCGAGGAGCCATCGGCATTCTCGCCCGACGGCAAGAAGATATATTTCTCGGCATCAATCTCCGACCCCGTGGAGAGCGCCCTCTTCCCAAAGGGTTCCATGCAGGAGTTGTATGCCATCCCAGTGGGTGGTGGTCGCTATGAGCGCGTGCTGGCAACACCAGCGCAGACACTCTGCTTCAGCCAGGACGGCAAGCGCTTTCTCTATCAGGACCGCAAGGGTGGCGAGGATGATTTGCGTAAGCACCACACATCATCAATCACACGCGACATCTGGCTCTACGACACCGAGTCGGGCAAGCACACCCAACTCTCACAGTGGGAGGGCGAGAACCGTAACCCACAGTATGCCGACAACGACCAGACAATCTACTACCTGACCGAGCAGGGCGGCACATTCAATGTGTGGAAGATGCCAGCCGACAACCCGACCGAGGCAAAGCAGGTGACAAAGTTCAAGACTCACCCCGTACGCTTCCTCACCATTGCCGACAACGGCACACTCTGCTACGGCTACAATGGCGAGATTTACACCCAGGCGGCAAACGGCTCACCAAAGAAGTTGGAGGTGACAATCCGCGACGAGGAGCCATCAGACAAACTCACCTATATGAGCGTGAGCGGTGGCGGCAGTGCAACCGTATCGCCCGACGGCAAGATGATTGCAACCGTTTCGCGTGGCGAGTTGTTCGTCACTTCGGCTGACTACGCAACTACAAAGCGCATCACCTCTACCCCACAGTCGGAGACTGCACCTTCGTTCGCAGCCGATGGTCGCACCATCGCCTACGCTTCAGAGCGCAGCGGCAACTGGAACATCTACACCGCAACCGCAGTTCGCAAGGAGGATCCAAACCTCGCATACGCAACCCTCATCGAGGAGAAGCCTATGTTCAAGGATGAGAAGATTGACCGCTCATATCCAAAATACTCACCCGACGGCAAGGAGTTGGCATTTGTCGAGGACCGCTGCCGCCTGATGGTAAAGAACCTCGAGTCGGGCAAGGTGCGCCAGATTACCGACGGCTCACAGCACTACAACACTGCGGGTTACATCGAGTACTCGTGGTCACCAGACTCAAAGTGGTTTGCAATCAGTTACACTGGCAACCAGCACGACCCATACTCTGACATCGGTATCGTGAGTGCCCAGGGCGGTGAGATTCACAACCTCACAAACACTGGTTACTTCGACGAGTCACCACAGTGGGTGATGGGCGGAAACGCTATCCTCTTCGCTACCGATCGCTTCGGTATGCGTAGCCACGCATCGTGGGGCTCGCAGAACGATGTGATGATTATCTACCTCAACCGCAAGTCTTACGAGTTGGCCCGTATGAGCAAGGAGGAGTATGAACTCTATCAGGAGGCCGAGAAGAAGGCAAAGGAGGAGAAGGATAAGGCAGCAAAGGAGCAGGCTGAAAAGGATAAGAACAAGAAGGGCGGCAAGGATGACAAGAAGCCAGAGGCAAAGCCCGAGGAGAAGAAGTCGGAGGATATTGTTGTCGAGTTGGAGAATATCGAGGACCGCATCGTGCGCCTCACACCTCGTTCGGGCTCAATCAGCGGTTTTACAATGACCAAGGAGGGCGACAAACTCCTCTACTGTATGGCTTACGACGGCTCATACGATATGTGGCAACTCAACCTGCGCGACCGCAGCAACAAGGTGCTCTTCGATGGCGTGAGCGGCTCATTGCAGTGGGACAAGAAGATGGATAATATGTTTATCTTCGGCAGCCGCACTGGTAAGTACAAGGGTGGCACAGGTGCATACACCCCTATCACCATCCGTGGCGAGATGAGTATGGACCTTGCAGCCGAGCGCGAGTATATGTTCGACCGCATCTATCGTCAGGAGAAGGAGCGCTTCTACCACAAGGATATGCACGGCGTGGACTGGGACGGTTTGCGAGATAACTACGCACAGTTCCTGCCACACATCAACAACAACTACGACTTCGCCGAGATGGCAAGCGAGTGGTTGGGCGAGTTGAATGTATCGCACACAGGTTGTAGTTACAGCGGTGCGGCAGACCCTAACGCCGACCAGACAGCCGACCTCGGCTTGATTTACGACCTCAACCGCGAGGGCGACGGTCTGCTGGTGCAGGAGGTTGTCGTGGGTGGTCCGTTCGACAGAGCGACATCGAAGTTGCGCGCAGGCGACATCATCGAGAAGATTAACGGCAACGCCATCCTCGAGGGCGAGGACTTCTTCCCATTGCTCAACCGCCTGGCGGGTAAGCGCACCCTCATCTCAATCTACCGTCCAGAGGCTAACGAGCGCTGGGAGGAGATTGTGACTCCATTCTCACGCGGAAGCCTCACACCACTGCTCTACAAGCGTTGGGTGAAGCAGCGCGCGAAGGATGTTGAGCGTCTGTCGGGTGGTCGCCTGGGCTATGTTCACATCGAGTCAATGGCTGATGGCAGTTTCCGCACGATGTATGCAGATGTGCTGGGTAAGTACAACCACTGCGACGGTATCGTAATCGACACACGCTTCAACGGCGGTGGTCGTATGCACGAGGATATTGAGATTATGTTCAGCGGCGAGAAGTACCTCACACAGGTTGTTCGCGACAAGGAGGCTTGCGATATGCCAAGCCGCCGCTGGAACAAGCACTCGATTATGATTACCTGCGAGGCTAACTACTCGAACGCACATGGCACACCTTGGGTATATCAGCACCGCGGCATCGGTAAGGTGGTGGGTATGCCAGTACCTGGAACAATGACCAGCGTATCGTGGGAGCGCTTGCAGGACTCATCACTTGTGTTCGGTATTCCAGTTGTGGGCTACCGCACCGAGGATGGCTCATATCTTGAGAACAAGCAGTTGGAGCCAGATATCAAGGTTGCAAACTCGCCAGAGATTATCATCACTGGTCGCGACGAGCAGTTGGAGACAGCCGTAAAGGCTCTGCTCGAGGAGATTGACGCCGAGAAGAAGGCTAAAAAATAGCAGAAATGATTACACTTTTGAAAAATCATCCGCTCAAGGAACTCAATAGTTTCGGCGTTGATGAGCAGGCGGATAGCATTATATGTTTTGACAAGAAGGAGGATCTGAACTCCATCTTTGCCGAAGGCAACGAGCCCGAGAAGTGGTATGTGTTGGGTGGAGGAAACAACATCCTCTTCACCCAGCGCTTCGCGGGTACGCTCATAAAGCCTACGGGCAAGGCAATCAACATCAAGGTTCAGTTCGAGGATTACATCATCATCGAGGCAGAGGCCGGTGTTGAGTGGGATGACCTTGTAGAGTGGAGCGTGGAGCACAATCTGTGGGGAATGGAGAACCTCTCGCTCATCCCAGGCTCGGTGGGCGCTGCGCCAGTGCAGAACATCGGCGCATACGGAGCCGAGGCGAAGGATGTCATCGAGCGCGTCCACTACTTCAGCACCAAGGACCGCAAGCACCACACCATCGGCAATGCCGAGTGCCGTTTCGCCTACCGCGACAGCATCTTCAAGCAGGAGTTGCGCGGGAATGCAATCATCACCTCGGTGGAGTTCCGCTTGAGCAAGTCATCACAGCCAAACCTCGGCTATGGCGATCTGCAACGCGAGGTGGAGAGCCGTGGCGGCGCTACGCTGAAGAACATCCGCGAGGCTGTCTGTGCCATCCGTTCATCAAAACTCCCCGACACCAAGGTGCTGGGCAATGCTGGCAGTTTCTTCAAGAACCCAATCGTCGGCAAGGAGGTCGGCGAACGCCTGAAGAGCGAGTATGAGAATATGCCACTCTACCCCGTCTCGGAGTCGAAGTGCAAACTTGCCGCGGGCTGGCTCATCGACCAGGCTGGACTGAAGGGCTACCGCACGGGAAATGTGGGCGTGCACGAGCGTCAGGCGCTGGTGCTGGTGAACTACGGCGGTGCTACGGGAGGCGAGGTAATAGCCCTCTCGGACTATGTTCGCTCGCAAGTGAAGGAAAAATTTGGCATCGCGATTGACCCCGAAGTAAATATATTATAAGCAGAATATATGGCTGCAACATTGATAGAGAAATTCCAGGAGTATGTCGCCCGCAACGAACTCTTCACCAAGCAGGATAAGATTCTCCTGACCGTATCGGGAGGAGTGGATTCGATGGTGCTGATGTCGCTGTGCGTCAATAGCGGCTACACCGTGGGCGTGGCACACTGCAACTTCTGTCTGCGTGGTGCGGAGAGCGACGAGGATGAGATTCTCGTTCAGGAGCGCGCACGCAAGTATGGCATCGAGTGCCACAACCGCCGTTTCAACACCACCGCCGAGATGGAACTCACGGGCGAGTCGATGGAGATGGCGGCACGCCGTCTGCGCTACACCTGGTTTCAGGAACTATGTCAGAAGCACGGCTACACCGTAATCGCCGTTGCTCACCACATCGACGACTCCATCGAGACATTCTTCATCAACCTCCTGCGTGGTACGGGTCTGCGCGGACTCACTGGCATCCACAATCAGGTGGGTCGCATCGTGCGCCCGATGATGTTTGCCACTCGCAAGGAGATTATGGACTATGCCCTGCAACGACATATCCCCTTCCGCGAGGACTCGTCGAACAAATCGACAAAATATCTGCGTAACAAGATACGCCTGGGACTCACGCCCCGCATCCGCGAGATTAACCCTCGCTTTCCGTTCATTATGTATCGCAACATCGAGCGACTGATGTCGGCACAGCGCTTTATCGACTGCGCTATCGACAACATTTATGAGGATGTGGCGATCGAGCAGGATGGTATCTACACCCTCCACATCGACAAGATTATGCATCAGGGCTCGCGCGACTTTGTGATTTACGAGATTCTCTCCTCGCGCTTCGGCTTCAAGGGCGACACCGTGGATGGACTCTGCAAAGCACTCTCGGCGGATAACTCGGGCAAGCGATTCTACTCACGAAGCCACACCGCCTATGTCGATAGGGGTAACATCGTGGTAACGAAGATTCAGGAGGAGGATGACTGCGAGGTGAAGGTGCAGCGCGGTCAGCAGAGAGCCTACTGTGGCAACTCGGTGCTCTACTTCGAGAAGTGCGACATCGACAGCCTTACGACCTACAATGTGCCCGACAATGTGGCGTTGCTCGACGCCGACAAGATAGAGTACCCGCTCACGCTGCGCCGCTGGGCTGATGGCGACAGTTTTATTCCATTCGGGATGACGGGCAGAAAGAAGGTGAGCGACTTTTTGATTGACCAGAAGGTCTCAATGCCCGAGAAGAAGCGCCAGTTTGTGATGCTCTCGGGTGGCGAGATTGCGTGGCTCGTGGGACGCCGCATCGCCGACGATGTGCGTATCACAAGCACTACGGAGACCGTTCTCCGCATAACAAAAGAGATTATTTAACCTTTAGCCAATGGCAAAATCTACTTATAAATTCAAGGATAGCGTCGCTGATTTTGAACGCATCAGCGCCTCAATCGCCCGCAGGGAGTTCGCACCCATCTATCTGCTGATGGGTGAGGAGAGTTACTTCATCGACCGATTGAGCGAGGCGCTGGCGCAGACCATCCTCTCGCCAGCCGAGCAGGCCTTCAACCAGATTACGGTCTATGGCAAGGATAGCGAGGCGGGGCAGATTGTGAACCTCTGCCGCCAGATGCCTATGATGGGTTCCTATGAGGTCATCATCCTCAAGGAGGCGCAGCAACTCAAGCAGATTGAGAAGTTGTCACACTATACGGCAAAGCCACAGCCATCCACTATCCTTATCATCTGCCACAAGGAGAAGAACCTCGACAAGCGCTCGGCACTCTACAAGCAGTGCCTGAAGGAGGGCGTTGTCTTTGAGTCGGTGCGTCCGCGCGACTATGAGATTGGCAAGTGGTTAGAGCAATTCATCTCGCGCCGAGGTCTGAAAATCAGCGCCAAGGCGGTGCAGATGCTCTCCGACCACCTCGGTTGCGACATCGCGAAAATATCTAACGAGTTGGATAAGTTGATGGTCTCGCTGCCCGCTGGCACAACGGAGATTACCGATGTCGATATTGAGCGAAATGTGGGTATCTCGAAGGATTTTAACAACTTCGAGTTGTGTAATGCCGTGGCGGTGCTGGATATGAAGCGCGCGATGAACATCGCCGACCACTTCGCCCGCAACCCAAAGGACAACCCGCTATTGCTGACCGTAATGGCGCTCTATGGACTCTTCCGCGACATCTTCATCGTCAATTATCTGCGCTGGCAGGAGAAGTTCAAGCGCGTGCCATTCCCATCGGATATGGACCTTATGCGTATCCTGAAGAAGAACAACATCTACGCCATCAACGAAATCAAGCAGCAGTCGGCGCGCTGGAACAACCGCAAGGTGTTTGGTGTGCTCGCCCTTCTGCGCGAGTATGACGGCAAGAGCAAGGGCATTGACAACGGCGGAATGAGCGACGGCGAGTTGTTGCGCGAACTATTGTTAAAGATATTTATGCTTTAGGCGTGGCAGAGCAGGCGAAATATATGATTCTCAACGGAGAGTTGCGCGAGTGGCGACCCTCCCAGACGCCATATGTCTATCAGCAGATTCATACCCTCGCCTACAAGGCGCGTCACACCGCCGACCACCTCAAGATACTGAGCGAGTGCGCCTCAAGGCTCTTTGCCCTGCAATGCGACCTCACGCGCCGCGAGGTGGAGCAGCAGATTGAGCAGTTGCTCACGGCAAACCGCTCCACACGCCAGACATCCATCTGCGTCACGATAAAACTCTATGCGTCGGGCGACTACTCTTTAGAGGAGAGCGCTACATCTATATATAGTGGCTATGTGCTGCGTAGTCTGCGCCCCGAGGCGGCCTTCATCTCCTCGTCGGCACCGCTGGGCGGCTACCCCACCTCGGCTATGGAGTCCACGCGCGAGATGATGCGCGAGGTTGCCGCAGCACGCGACCTGCATCACCTGATTATGGTTACGCCCGCGGGCGAGGTTGTGATAGATAGCGCCGAGCCGCTCTTTATCGTCAATGGCTACACCCTCACACTCCCCCAGGTGGCTATGCCGTCGGTTGAGCAGATGCTTATCGAGCAGGCAGCACACTCGCTGGGTTTTAAGTTCGAGCGCAAGCCTTTGACCATACAGATGCTAAAGGATGCCGACGAGGTGCTGACGGCCTCGTGGCAGGGTATCTCCGCCATCGCCCACATCGACTCGAAGCCCTATATGGCAATCATCGCCGAGCGACTGGCGCGCGAGATAGAGAATAAAGAGAAATGATAAACAATATGAAAACTGCAATTTTCCCAGGGTCGTTTGACCCCTTCACAAAAGGTCACGAGGCAATCGTTGAGCAGGCATTGCAACTCTTTGATAATGTCATCATTGCCATTGGCGACAATGTGAGCAAAAATTCGCTGCTGAACCTCCAGAATCGTCTGCGACTCATTCGCCGCTTGTATGAGCATAACCCCAAGGTGCAGTGCGTGGCATACTCCACTCTTACGGGAGAACTCGCCCGCAAGTTTGGCGCGCAGGCTATCATCCGCGGCGTACGCAACACCATCGACTTCGAGTATGAGCGCACGATGGCGCAGACCAACAGCCGCCTCTTCCCCGAACTTGCGACGGTCATCCTGCTCACTCCGCCACACCTTGCCGATGTGTCGTCATCAGCGGTGCGCGAGTTGTTGCACTTCGGTCAGGACATCACCCAGATGATGCCCGAGGGAATTGACCTTTGCAACTACATTGAGGAGCAGTAGCACGAGGGGCAAATTTTTGCAAATCACGATATTATTACTATTTTTGCAACTTGAAGCAAACTAATAACTGACTATATGGAATTTACAGCGGAAATGATTGCTGGCTTGCTCGGCGGTAGCATTGTTGGCGATAAGAACGCAGCGGTACACACCGTTTCATCCATCGAGGGTGGCAAGAAGGGTGCGCTGACTTACCTTTCTAACCCAAAATATGAGGAGTACATCTACTCTACCGAGGCATCTATCGTGCTGGTTGGCAACGATTTCGAGCCAAAGCAGGAGGTTGCGGCAACACTCATCAAGTTGCCCGATGTAGGTACAGCCGTACTGAAACTTCTTGAAATGTACAACGCTATGAAGCCACAGAAGAAGGGCATCAGCAAGTTGGCGTCTATCTCTGAAAAGGCAACCATCGGCGAGGACTGCTACATCGGTGACTTCGCCGTTATCGAGGCTGGCGCAGTAATCGGCGATGGTGCGAAGATTTATCCACAGGTCTATGTGGGCGATGGCGTGAAGGTTGGCGCAGGCACAACACTCCACCCAGGCGTGAAGATTTACGAGGGTTGCCGTGTGGGCGCGAACTGTATTATCCACGCTGGCGCAGTGATTGGCGCTGACGGCTTCGGCTTCCTGCCAAAGCCTGACGGCACATTCGACAAGATTCCACAGTTGGGTAATGTAATCATCGAGGATAATGTGGAGATTGGTGCAAACACCTGCGTCGATAGAGCAAAGACCGACTCAACAATCATCCGCAAGGGCGTGAAACTCGATAACCTCATCCAGATTGGTCACAATGTGGAGATTGGCGAGAACACCGTTTCATCGGCACAGACTGGTATCGCAGGCACTACGAAGGTGGGTCACAACTGCTTCATCGCGGGTCAGGTGGGTATCGCCGACCATGTGGTTGTGGGCAACTATGTGAAGATTGGCTCGCAGTCAGGCATCGACAAGAATGTACCAGATGGCGAGATTCGTTTCGGTAGCCCAGCGTTGGCGGGTATCAACTACCACCGCTCGTTCGCAGTGTTCAAGGAGTTGCCAGAGTTGCGTCGCCGCGTGGCAGCATTGGAGAAGGAGATTAACAAATAAATATAACTTAACAAAAGAATAAAATGAAGAAGATTTTTGTAATAGCAATGGCGGCTGCGGCTATGGTTAGCTGCGGCAACGCTACGAAGTACACTATCACAGGTACTTCAGAGGAGTTCGTTGATGGCAAGTGGGCATTCCTCGGCGAGCAGAAAGGTCGCGAACTTATCAAGAGCGACTCTGTTGAGATTGTAGGTAACACATTCACATTGCAGGGTAATGTAGAGACTCCTTACAGCGCTTATGTAGTTATCGGTGAGCCTAACGCTCGCCCAGATATGCACATTGAGGTGTTGGTTGAGCCAGGTAACATCGAGATTAAGAAGCTCGACCCAGAGCACCGCTCATTCAGCGCAGTGGGTACTCTCTTGAACGACCGCTTGTCTGCCCTCCACTCTGCACAGTGGGAGCTCCGCAAGAACAACGGTTCACAGGAGGAGTATATGGCAGGTATGAAGGCTGCAATCATGGAGAACATCGACAATGTGCTTGGTATGAAACTCTTCAAGGAGACTTACTACTACTATGAACCACAGGAGATTATCGACTTCGTTGCTGCTATGCCAGAGGCTACACAGGCAGATGAGTCAGTTGCAAAGATTAAGGCTTCTGCGGAGCAGGCTTTGAAGGTTACTCCAGGCAACCCATACATCGACATCGTTGAGAAGAACGCTGACGGCAAGGAGATTACCCTCAAGAGCGTTGTAGAGGACAAGAATAACAAGTATGTCCTGATTGACTTCTGGGCCTCTTGGTGCGGTCCTTGCATGGCAGAGGTTCCACACTTGAAGGAGACTTACAACGAGTTCCACAAGAAGGGCTTTGAGATTTACGGCATCTCACTCGACCGCGCTCGCGAGCCTTGGTTGAACGCAATCGAGAGCAAGGAGTTGAACTGGATTCATGTCAGCGCATTGAAGTACTGGGAGAGCGAGGCTCGTGACAACTACGCAGTGAACTCAATCCCAGCAAACTACCTCGTAGATTGTTCAACTGGCGAGATTATCGCTACACAGTTGCGCGGCGAGGAGTTGAAGGCAAAGATTGCAGAGTTGCTCAAGTAAGAATTTTAGAAAAATAGATTGAGGGCTGTCTGACCAAATGCGGTTGGCAGCCCTTTTTGTTTGCAGATACCATAATAAAATGCTATTTTTGTGTAAAGATTTATGCTTATGATAAGAGTGATTCTGTTTGTGGCGATGTTGCTGGTGGCGGGCGTGGGCTCGGCACAGCAGAGCGACAACTTCATCGAGATAGGCAACGGCACAATTCGCCTGCGTCAGGACCTTACGCGCGGCGGTGCGATATGCTACCTCTCGCTCGCTGGCGAGGAGCGTAACCTTGTGAATATCTGCGATGAGGGTCGTTACATCCAGCAATCATACTACGCGGGCAATGTCATCAACCGCCAGGCAGACGGGCAGAGCGCGATGTGGTCGCCCTGGGCGTGGAATCCCATTCAGGTGGGCGACTATGCTCGCAACCGCGCGCAGATTCTGGAGTGCAAGCAGAGTGGCAGGCGCTCCTATGTAAAGTGCATCCCGATGTTGTGGGATATGGACAACCACCCCGCCGAGGCTACTATGGAGCAGTGGACTACCATTAAGGGCAATGTCATCAGCGTGAAAAACCGCCTCGCGTGCCATCGCACCGACGAGATTTACGGCGAGGGGAGAGCCTGCGACCAGGAGATACCAGCCGTCTATCTTATCTCGGCGCTTAAAAACCTCCACTCCTACTTTGGCGATGCGCCCTTCACCGATGCACCCGCCGAGCAGACCGAGGTGAAGCAGATTATCATAGGCGACCCCGCGCACTTCTGGGGTCAATACCCCACCGTTACGGAGCAGTGGATGGCATTCACCGACGACAACAATTGGGGTGTTGCGGTCTATTCACCCTCGGCAACCTCGTTTTTGGCGGGTAGGTTTGACGATAACCTCGAGGGCGACGCGATGAGCGCTGCGACATCCTACATCGCACCACTACGCACCGAGCGCCTTATGAAAGATTCGACGATGGAGTATGAGTATCACCTCATCGTCGGCACGATAGAGCAAATCCGCAAGGAGATATATAAAATCAAACGCAAGAGCGAGCGAAATGGCAGAAAATAGCACTACATACCGCATTATGGGCATCGACCCAGGCACAAACTATATGGGCTACGGCATCATCGAGGTCGAGGGCAAGCAGTTGCGCTCGGTGGTGATGGGCGACATCGACCTGCACACGATGAGCGACCCCTACCGCAAACTGCGCTACATCTTCGACCGCGTGAGCAAACTCATCGAGGACTACGAGCCGCGAGAGGTGGCGCTGGAGTCGCCCTTCTTCGGCACTAATGTGCAGAGTATGCTCAAGTTGGGTCGCGCACAGGGTGTGGCTATGGCGGCGGCGCTGACCCACGACAAGGAGGTCTTTGAGTATGCCCCCTCGCGCGTGAAACTCGCCATCACGGGCTCGGGCTCGGCATCGAAGGAGCAGGTGGCGGCAATCGTTAAGCGTATGCTCAAGTTGGAGTATATGCCCCGCCGACTGGATGCTACGGATGGTATGGCGGTGGCTATGTGCCACTACTTCACAGCCCGCACACCTATCTCGCAGGCGATGGGTCCAGCGCGCGTAAAGGGTCTCGGCGGAGGCAAAAAAGCCGCAAAAGGATCATCTTCGTGGGAAACATTCCTAAAACAAAACCCCGAACGCGAGATAAAGTGAGAAAATTTTTCTTAACTTTGGGTGTTAAAACCGACTAAAAACTACCAACGCAATATGAATAAGACAAAGTACACTCTCCGCGAGGTCAATAGCAAGGCTCTCGAAAAGGAGTTCATATCACTTCCAAAGCGTCTTTACAAGGGCAACCGTAACTGGGTGTGCCCACTCGATGATGATATCAAGGCGGTATTTGACCCCGCAAAAAACAAACTCTTCAGCGACGGCGAGGCTATCCGCTGGGTGGCGTTCAACGACGAGGGCGAGTGCGTGGGTCGCATCGCAGCGTTCTACGACAACGAGCACGCCTACTCATACGAGCAGCCTACGGGAGCGTGTGGTTTCTTCGAGGCAATCAACGACCAGGAGTTGGCAAACCTGCTCTTCGAGGCATCACGCCTCTGGCTCCTGGAGCGCGGCATGGAGGCTATGGATGGTCCAGTGAACTTTGGTCCACGCGATTCATGGTGGGGTCTTTTGGTGGAGGGATATGAGTTCCAGCCACTCTACGGCAACCCATACAACCCACCCTACTACAAGGAGTTGTTCGAGAACTACGGTTTTCAGAACTACTTTAACCAGAACACCTACTTGTGGCGTGTCTATGACGATGATATCAACAGTTCAATCCACGAGCGCGCAAAGCGCCTGATGAACACCCCAGGATATAGTTTCTCATCAATCAAACTCGACAATCTGGAGCAGGTGGCGGAGGACTTCCGCATCATCTACAACAAGGCGTGGAGCCTCTTTACGGGCGTGAAGCCTATGGAGCACGCCGAGGCGCAGGCTATCGTTAAGACCCTGAAGCCGATTGTGGACCCCAACATCATCTTCTTCGCCTACTTCAACAACGAGCCTATCGGTTTCTTCATCATGGTGCCCGACATCAACCGCATCATCGGCAAGTTCAACGGCAAACTCAACCTGTGGAACAAGTTGCGCCTGATGTGGGAGTTGAAAGTGAAGAAGTCGTGCGACCGCATCTTCGGTATGATATTCGCCGTAACGCCAGAGTTTCAGGGCAAGGGCGTGGAGTCGGGTATGATTCAGTATGTCTATGAGACCTACATCCGCACCGACCGCAACAACTACAAGACCGTTGAGTTCGCGTGGATTGGCGACTTCAACCCCGTAATGAACAGAATGATACAATCTTATGTGTGCGCTACGCGCCATAAGATGCACACCACATACCGCTACCTCTTCGACCGCGAGAAGCCATTTACACGCTGTCCGAGATTGGGTATCAAGCGTAACGAGAAGTAATATGCGAGGTTGGGTTGAGAGTCTGAAGTTGGTTGTTGTTGCGATATTATGCTTCGCCACAACCGCCTCCGCGCAGACCCCCGCAACCACCCCACAGACGAAGGGACGCCCCTCGCTCTACATCTTCTCCATCCAGGGCTGCTGGCCCTGCAAGCGACTCGCCGACGAGGGTCTTGCCGACCAGGAGGTGATAGCGCTTATCAGCCGAATGGAGTACAGGAAGGTGGATATGGCTCTTACGGAGAATGCACTTGAACTCTACCGCACCCACGCCCGCTCGGGCGGAGTACCCGAACTGGTGCTCTACGACGGCGAGGGCAAACTCATCGGCAGACAATCGGGCTACGAGACCGTCGGCTCGCTCAAAGAGTTCCTGCGCAAGGCATTCACGCCCGCCGAGCAGGCAAAGATTAAGGCCGAGAGTCAGGCAATGAGAGGAAGATATGCTTACGACAACACAAATTAAAACTATAAACAGAATGAAAACCACAGCATTTACAAAGTACCACATCGCCGCAGGCGCCAAGATGGCAGAGTTTGCGGGATATAATATGCCCATCGAGTTCTCGGGCATCAACGACGAGCACATGACCGTACGCGAGAAGTGCGGCGTCTTTGATGTGAGCCACATGGGCGAGATTTGGGTTAAGGGCGAGAAGGCGCTCGACCTGTTGCAGCACATCGCATCGAACGATGTTTCAAAACTCTTCGACGGCAAGGTGCAGTATGCCACTATGCCTAACGGCAAGGGCGGTATCGTGGATGACATCCTCATCTACAAGTTCAGCGACACAAAGTATATGCTCTGCGTCAATGCAGCCAACACCGACAAGGACTGGGCACACATCTGCGCCGAGGGCGAGAAGTTCGGCATGAAGCCAGGCGTTGAGTTGGAGAACGCATCGGACAACATCGCACAGCTCGCAATTCAGGGTCCTTTGGCTATGAAACTCGTGCAGAAGATGTGCGACGAGCCAGTCGAGGATATGACCTACTACACATTCAAGATGTGCAAGTTGGCTGGTTGCGATGTAATCCTCTCGGCTACTGGTTACACCGGCTCGGGCGGTTGCGAGATTTATATGTACAACGCTGACGCCGACACCATCTGGGAGGCTATGTGGAAGGCTGGCGAGGAGTTCGGCTTGAAGAACATCGGCTTGGGCGCACGCGACACATTGCGTCTGGAGAAGGGCTTTGCACTCTACGGCAACGACATCGACGACACAACATCTCCACTGGAGGCTGGCTTGGGTTGGGTGACCAAGTTCGTCGAGGGTAAGGACTTCATCGACCGCGACTTCCTCGCAAAGCAGAAGGCAGATGGCGTACAGCGCAAGTTGGTGGGTTTGAAGATGATTGACCGAGGCATCCCACGCCACGGTTACAAACTCGCTAACCTCGAGGGCGAGGAGATTGGCGTTGTGACATCGGGCACAATGTCACCAATGTTGAAGGTTGGTATCGCTCTGGGTTATGTTAAGAGCGAGTACGCAGCATTGGGCACAACCGTAGCGGTAGTTATCCGCGACCGCTTGATTAAGGCGGAGGTTGTGAAGTATCCCTTCGTTTAATCGTTTGCAATTTATATTTGGGGTTGCTCTTCCTGCGGGGAGGGCAACTTTTTTTTGCGACATACGATTGAAATTTGAGCGCTCATATTTTGATTTCGCAAGAGGTTTTCATATCTTTGTAAGAGACTAAAACCCAAAACTATGCAACGCACCTATAAGATTCTTTTCGCCCTCGTGGCAATATGCATCGCAACCAGTTTTTCGCCCGTGCTCGCCCGCTCAAAGCGAATGAAGGCGCTGATTATCTCGGGACAGAACAACCACAACTGGCCAGTGAGCCATCGCGTGCTGCGACTCATTCTCGCGCAGTCTGACCTCTTTGAGGTGGATACACTGCTCACACCCGCAAAGGGCGGTGATATGAGCAAGTTCAGCCCCGAGTTTGAGGATTACGATGTGGTGGTGCTCGACTACAACGGCGACCGCTGGTCACAGAGCACCGACGAGAAGTTCCTGCGCTATGTCAAGCGCGGTGGCGGCGTGGTGGTCTATCACGCGGCAGACAACGCCTTTGCCGAGTGGGAGGAGTTCAACAAGATTATAGCCCTCGGCGGCTGGGAGGGTCGCAACGAGCGCTCGGGACCATACTACTACCTCATAAACGGCATTGGTGTACTGGACAACGGCCCTGGACCTGGCGGCTCGCACGGCGCACAGCGGAACTACCCTATGCACTGCCGCAACGCGAAGCACCCTATCACGCGCGGTCTGCCCGACAACTGGATGCACGCCCAGGATGAGATGTATGACCGTATGCGAGGACCAGCCAACATCAAGGATTTGCTCTACTCGGGTTACGCCGACCCCAAGACTGGCGGCTCGGGACGAGAGGAGCCACTCATTTTTACGGTTGATTACGGCAAGGCACGCATCTTCCACATTATGCTCGGTCACTGCGGACCAACGCTCGCCGACAACCCTGCAATGCAGTGCGCGGGCTTCCAGACCCTGCTGCTACGCGGTGCGGAGTGGGCGGCCACTGGCAAGGTGAAACAACCCGTTCCCTCTGATTTCCCAACCGACAAGGAGCGCCGCTTCCGTATGGGTTATATGCCACCACACAAATAAAAAAAGAGACTGCAATTTGCAGTCTCTTTTACTTTTTCAGCATAATTTAGAGATTAAGGTATCTCATAATCGCCTCTATAAAATAGTAATCGGCATATACAAGCGCTGTATCCACCTGCTCGCCCGCCATACGATTGCCGACGCCGTGCTTAAGCAACAAACCTCCGCACTCATCTGCCGATGCAAGATACTCCGCCGAGCACAATGTAGCCAACTGCTGCTCCGCAGTGAGCAAGTACTTCTCGTTGCGGGTCAAATCGTACAAATCAACCAGCGCCGCCGCCATAATAGCCGCCGCCGCGCTATCCTTCTGCACATCCGCAGAGTCGAAATCCCAATTAGGGATACCTATCTCGTCGAGGTTTGCGATGATATAATCAGCCAACGACTTCGCCTTGTTAAGGAAGGCCTGCTCCTCGCACTTGCGGTAGAGCATCGCATAACCATAGAGTGCCAACGCCTGACCCTGCGCCCACGCCGACTTCTCGCCCGCGCCGTGAATTGAGAATGGCGCTATCGGCTTGAAATTCTCGCTGTTAT
>JAEIGA010006572.1_pt1 | contig 17713 bp, 16 predicted proteins | sample 9270691 | NCBI WGS metagenome assembly JAEIGA01 (sample SAMN17057246, study PRJNA624740) | gut metagenome | biome: biome; isolation source: fecal sample | host: Bos grunniens | place: China: Xizang | collected 2019 | reverse complement strand
ATGGCCACCGCCAGCACCAGCTCAAAGAAGGTCGGGCACGGGTCCCAGTCTTTCACCACCTCACGCACCTTGCCGATGAGGCGGGCGGCATCCGCATCCGGAATATTCACCCCGTTCACACGAATGCGCTCACTGAACTCCACCAGATGCGGCGAGGTGAACAAACCGGTCTTGTACCCGGCAGCGCGTGCCACGCTCTCGCAGAACGCGCAGGTGCTGCCCTTGCCATTCGTGCCGGCCACGTGAATGACCTGCGCCCGGGGATACAGCACACCGCAGGCCGAGAGCAGACGAGTCACCCCCTCCAGCCCCAGCTTGATGCCGAAAGCCTGCGTCGAGTATAACCAATCAAGGGCATTGACTAATGACAATTGACTATTGACCATTGGGTGATTTATGTTTCTCTTGTTTTAAGTTCTTGCGAGCAGTAATAGCACTAGCGGACATGATATTGCGTAGCTCTGCAGCCTCATCCTGCAAGGGCTTCAGGCGAGCGGCATCCACCTCACCAGAACGCATCAGCAGCTCCAGCCAATAGATGGATTCATCTGCTTCTTCCTCGCATATCTTGATTTTCGAGACGAAATCCGCAGAACTCTTGGCCAGACTAGCAGCCCGGTAATTAGCCCCGACCGAGGTACCGCATCGCAGCAACTGCTTGCCCAGCACCTCGGCCACAGGATGCCCCTGCAGATATTGACACAGACGAACGATACGCAGCCCGAACTCCAGTGTCCGTTCTCGCAATTCCCGCGCATCCATACCAATAATCAATAGTCAATCGTCAATTGTCAATCGTCAATACCTGTACGCTTCTGCCTTATATGGTCCTTCCACCGGCACGCCGATGTAGTCTGCCTGCTTCTGGGTGAGAGTGGTCAGGCGCACGCCCAGCTTGGCCAGGTGCAGACGAGCCACCTCTTCGTCGAGCTTCTTGGGCAGTACGGTTACAGAGGGCGTAGCAGTCTCGCGGTCCTGCCAGAGGGCAATCTGAGCCAGCACCTGGTTGGTGAAGCTGTTGCTCATCACAAAGGAAGCATGCCCCGTAGCGCAGCCCAGGTTCACCAGGCGGCCCTCAGCCAGCAGGTAGAGACTGTGGCCATCCGGGAAGGTGTACTTATCCACCTGCGGCTTGATATTCGTGCAGACGATGCCGGGATACGCCTGCAGGCGGGCCACCTGAATTTCGTTGTCAAAGTGGCCGATATTGCAGACAATGGCCTGGTCCTTAATCTTCTCCATGTGCTCCAGGGTAATGATATCGCAGTTACCCGTGGTGGTCACATAGATATCGGCCATACCGAGCGTATCCTCCACTGTAAGCACGCGATAGCCCTCCATGGCAGCCTGCAGAGCGCAGATGGGGTCCACTTCGGTCACAATCACCTGGGCTCCCAGCCCGCGCAGAGCCTGGGCGCAGCCCTTGCCCACATCACCATAGCCGCAGATAACCGCCACCTTGCCGGCAATCATCACGTCCGTGGCGCGCTTGATGCCGTCCGTCAGGCTCTCGCGGCAGCCGTACAAGTTGTCAAATTTACTCTTGGTCACCGAATCATTCACATTGATAGCCGGCACCAGCAGGCGACCCTCGCGCTCCATCTGGTAGAGGCGGTGTACACCCGTGGTCGTCTCCTCGGAAACACCCTTCCACTCCGGCATCCAGCGGTGGAACACGCCCGGCTGCTCGGCAGCAATGCGCTTGAGCAGAGTCTTGATGACACCCTCCTCCTCGCTCTCTGAGGGAGTATTCACCCAATCAGACCCTTCCTCCATCTCATAACCGCGGTGCAGCAGCAGCGTCACATCGCCGCCATCATCCACCACCAGCTGCGGGCCCAGGCCATCGCGGTGGCACAGCGCCGCCCAAGTGCAATCCCAGTATTCCGTGAGCGTCTCACCCTTCCAGGCAAACACCGGCACCCCCGTGGCCGCAATAGCGGCAGCAGCGTGGTCCTGGGTGGAGAAAATGTTGCAGCTTGCCCAGCGCACCTCGGCACCCAGTGCCACCAGCGTCTCAATAAGCACAGCCGTCTGAATCGTCATGTGCAGAGAACCAGTGATACGCACCCCGGCCAGCGGCTTCTGCTCGCCGTATTTTTCGCGGCAGGCCATGAGGCCCGGCATCTCGTATTCCGAAACGGCAATTTCCTTGCGTCCCCAATCCTTCAGGGTAATATCGGCTACCTTGTAATCTGCTGTGTAAGTCATGACGGCGGCGAGTTTACCGCGAATCCCCCGCAGAGTCAATGCTAATCCACCAGGCCTTTTAGCTTGAATCCGGCAGAAATTCATGGTAGAATCAGCTCCGATGAAACGCATCTACACCCTGATGACGGGTCTGGTGGCTCTCGCTGCATGCTGCACGCAGGAGGCCCAGGCCGACCGCTACTCGGATTACTGGCTGCCGGAAAACATGGCCAAGCGCCAGTGCGCGTCCGTACACCTGGGCTATGGTCCCGCCATTCCGGCCCACACTGCCGCCTACCAGGAAGCCGTGATTGAAAAGAGTGCCCCCGGCACCTACTTTGCCTGCAACAACTTTAGTTGCGGCTACATCGGCGTGCAGGAACTGGGGCATAAGGATGAGAATGGCAACCCCGTACGTGTCGCCATCTTCTCCATCTGGGATGCCAAAGATTCCGGAGACAACCCCAATGCCGCACCTGAGGAAGAACGCGCCAAACTCATCCAGAAGGGAGAAAAAGTAACCACCCGCCGGTTTGGTGGCGAAGGCACCGGCGGCAATTCCATGCGCCCCTTCAACTGGAAGGAAGGAGATGTCATCAAGACTCTGGTGGTGGAGCATGAGGATGGCCCTGAGTTCCGCCAGATTGCAGGCTATATCTTTGACCCGGCCGAAAACAAGTGGATGCTGATGAGCTGCTGGCGCATCCAGGCGCTGCGCCGCGGGCTTGGCGGCGGATGCGGTTTTGTAGAGGACTTCAAGCGCGATGTTGTTTCCAAGAGCTTTGAACGCCGCGCCACTTTCGGCCCGGCCCTGCGCTGGGATGGCAAGCAGTGGCATACTGCCACGGAGTTCCGCTTCACCCGCGACGGCAACCCGCTCAAGGAAATCAACTGCCGTTTCAACCCGGAGCGCGGTTACTATTCCCTGGCTACCGGCGGCACCATTAAGGAAGAGGCTGATTTCCCAGTATTCAGCACTCGTCCCCTGCCCCAGGCTCCTGCGGCAGTTTCCACCCCGGGAGAGGACATCATGAAACTCATCCAGCGCCCCAAACTGGAGGTTATTGAATACAAGGACTGATTCTCTGCTTCCACAGTCATTTTACACACCGGAGATGCTCACCCATCTCCGGTGTTCTTTATACGGGAAAGAATTATCCTTGCATTCTTAACAAAGGGGTTCTAGAATAAGGCCATGCTGATTGCCCCTTCCATGCTTGCCTGTGATTTCCGCCGCATCGGTGAAGAAGCTAACCGAGCCCTCGAAGCCGGGGCCGACTGGCTGCACCTGGATGTGATGGATGGTTCCTTTGTGGACAACATCTCCTTCGGCCCGGATATCTGCGCCGCCATCCGCTCTGCTGTGCCGGCAGAGGCGTACCTGGATGCACACCTCATGATTGACGCGCCGGACCACTACCTGCCCCGCTTTGTGAAAGCGGGCATGAACATGATTACCATCCATGTGGAACGAGAGGGCGCTGTTGACCTTCACGCCACGCTGGCTGCCATCCGCGCCGCCGGCATCCACGCTGGCCTGGCAGTCAACCCCGCCACCCCGGTGGAAAAAGTGCTGCCCTACATAGGCGAGCTGGATATGGTGCTGGTCATGAGCGTGGTACCCGGTTTCGGCGGGCAGAGCTTCATGGGCGAAGTGCTGGACAAGGTGCGCGTGCTGGATGCCGCCCGCAAGGAACAGGGGCTCAACTTCATCATTCAGATGGATGGTGGTATCGGCGCTACCCAGGCTCCGCTCTGCGCCGAAGCCGGTGCAGATTGTCTGGTGGCAGGCTCTTCCACGTTCAAGGCTCCTGATATGGCTGCAGCCATTGCCTCCATGAAGTAATGGACAAGGGAATGCAGAGTCTGCTGAACGTGCTCTTGAGCGTGCTGGCCCCGGTGCTGGTGCTTGACCACTGCTCCATACCTGGTCCGGAGTTCTGGCAGCTGGGCACTACGCCCGCCATGTGCGTGGCTCTGGCATTGCCGCTGGGCTTCGGGGTGTGGACCTTCATCCAGAGCCGCCGGGTAGAGCCACTCACGCTCTTCGGGCTGCTGGGCACCATCCTCACCGGAGTGGTCACCATCTATGCCAATACAGGAGGCGGCGAGGCTATCCGCCCGGATACCCCGTGGTGGTATGCCGCCAAGGAGGCGGTTGTTCCCCTGCTACTCTGCGGGGCAGTCATGGTTACTGCCCGCCGACAGGACTCCCTGCTGCGGGTGCTGCTGTACTCCGATTCCCTCTTCGATATCCGCACCATTGAAAATCAGGTTGCAGCAACCAATCAGCAGGCCGCCTACGATGCCCTGCTCTGGCGCTCCAGCCTCTTCCTCGGGCTTTCGCTTGTGGTCTCCGCCGTGGGCAACTTTATTCTTTCCCTCTGCTTTCTGCTGCCAGTGCTGGATGCCCCTTCCGCCCAACAGGCGCTGGAGTATAACTACGCCGTAGGCCGCATGACCTGGTGGGGCTATCTGGTCATCGGCATTCCCCTGCTCGTCACCCTGGTGGGTGTCATCCGGCATCTGGTCGCCCGGCTGGAAGCCCTCACCGGGCTGGACCGGGGCAGATTGATGCTCCGCTAACGAAAAAACGCCGCATCTGCGGCGTTTTCCTTTGCAATTTACGGAGCCGTGCTCAGCAGCGGCACCACGTACTTACTGCCCATGGCCAGCCAGAACGGCAGCGTCACAAAGGAGCATAGCGTGGTGGCCAGAAGCACCTGAGCCCCCACATCCGGACGCCCTCCGAATCGCTTGGCCAGAATCACGGGAATCACCGCGCTGGGAATGGCGCTCTGAATTACCATGATGCGCTTGAGCAGCGGATCTACCGGCAGCACCCAGGCCAGAAGCAGAATGAGCGCCGGAGCTATCATGAGGCGCGTGATGACACCCGCCGCCAGCATACGGGGCTGCCACACGAAATTGCGCGTCAGGTCATACAGCGAGCAACCGAAAATAATGAGGCAGATAGGGGTGGAGACAGCCCCAATCATCTCAGCTGCCTTCATGATGGGCGGCTGCGCCACATACTCGCCAAGCCCCACCCAGGCAATGATGAGCGAGACAATGACCGACAGCAGCGGCCCGCGCAACAACATACCGATGCGCAGGTCCTTCACCCCGCCGCACATGAGGATAACACCCAGACTCCACACAAAAATCTCACACCCCATATTGTGAATGAACAGCACGCCCAGCGTGGGGTCTCCGGGTGCAGAGAAGAGCATCTGGATAATAGGAACAACGAAGAATACATAGTTCTGCACCCCGGCGGTGAGGGTGAACGTACGCAGCCCGGTGCCTATTTTCAGGCGCAGTACCCAGGCCACGGCGTATGCCGCCAGCACACCGACCAGCAATTCCAGAAAACCGCAGAGTATCCCCTGCAGCGAGAACCCGAAAGTACTCATTACGGGATTTGCCTCCACCACCATGTATTTCATGATGCTGTGAAAAATCAGGCAGGGGTAGCCCACATCCATGGCCAGCTGAAGAATCACGCTGTCATGCTCCGGGGCAATGGCCTTCTTATAACGCAGCCAGAAACCGATTCCAAAAAAGATGAACACCGGAATCGAAGCAAAAAAGGAATTGAGAACAAGGTCAAACATAGGCTTACAGCGAGGATTTTACCACAAGCTTAATGAATAGTGAATAGCAAATAATGAATAATGAGGTAAGCTATATAAAAACACCTCAAGGTAACTCTCGCTATATGAGCTCTATCCAGACAAAGCATACAAGACGCTTCAGCCCTGCATGTTTCCATACAGGCAGGAGGCAATTCTTATCAGCAGAGCACATTAGTCTACGTCGATAATTGCACTTGTTCCATCAGAATAGCTCACTCGCACCGTACCATTGATGATCCCACGTACCCAGAACAGATAGTAACCATCATTTATGAAGATGACATTGATGTGATCTCCTCGGAGTCCCTGTTGTCTAGCAATCCAATCCTTAGCCTTGGTTAACAGAGAATCGCCGGGCTTAATATGTGAACTTCTCTTTATCGATGATATCACCGTTTCAGGCTTATCCTGTAAGCGGGCAATCATCAAATGACCATCTATATCTATCTTCTCATGCACCAAAACATTCGTTATCTCTGCATAGTGCTTTTCAACTGCTGCTGCTTCGGTAGCCTTGAGAATCGATAAATGCTCAACCCCCAGCAATGTAGCCATACAGCGATTCGCAGGAAACAACACTGACGCAGAGACCGGGGAGCAAGCATATCGGCTCGGCAAGGCTGTATCACACTCTGAATTAACGGAAGTCAGACTTTTTCCTTGCCTGACTTCATGGCAAACTTTCTCCATGGATGCCTTCAATATCTGAATATCGTCATAGGCCTTAGGTATGATGATAATATTCGCGCATACCATTATGGCAGCAAAAATATTTAAAACCCATGCTTTCTTTGTTAGCAAAAGAATGTAGATGAACGAAATATAGGAGAAAAAACAGAAGCCATATACAGAGCGCACATATGTAACGCCTGAGGCAATATTCGGAATAAGGGAACCTAACGTGCCAACAAGGATACACAATAGAATGCGGGCATTCTTGTCTCGCTTATCCTTGGTATTCATCCATACAATGAATGAAGCTATCCACATAAGGAAACCTATTTGAACTCCAATATCAGACCAGTTGAAAGCCAGACGATACCCGACTTTCATTACATTTCTGACGTATTTCCATATGAAGGGTAAAGCGCCATCAACGCCACCCCCACCCATGGATCCAAGCCTTACGAAAGTTGCAGGAGCCAGAGCACTTGTGCATAAGCCTATAAAAAGGGCTGTACACGCAATGTAAAACAATGATGATTTACGCGGCGATACTAGAATGCATGCAAGCAGAAAGGTGAGCACCCCAAAAGCCATAGACTCGTGTCCATTCCCCGCGAACAGACCTATAAAAATAGCAACCGCTTCTTTTCTCGGGTTTCCGGAAAGAACAAAATAAAGAAATATTAGAAGAAGGCAGGATGTCCACAAGTAGTTGAAACTTCCAGACAACCAAAACATCGTACCGGCAGGAGACGGGACAATAAGCCAGTACGAAATGAGTATGAGTAACCAATTGCGAATAAAAGATTCCTTTGTAATCAATCTGGCCAATACACCACAACACACCGCATAACATAGCGTATTAGCAATACTAAAATATATACGATCGAACATTAGGAATGCCTGAACCAGAAAATGAACCACGAAGCGACCATTGCACATATACCAATGATTCTTCTGAGATTCAAGAATATCTGAAAAATCATTTACGATGCGTTGACATTCCGGAAATATAAAGCAATAGGTACAATCATCGCCTACCATTGGATATATACTGGCCAACGTATAGAACACTCCCAGTATAATCGCTATTCCAAAAAAATATAATAATATTTTTACTTTCTGATTCATATCCCTCACTTGATAGAAATTCGACCCCCTCTCTCAAAGAGGCTTACTTACAATCCTTATTATCTGTTTGTTCACTAATGCAATACCGGGGTCGTCTCTTCACTTCAATATACAGTTTCCCTATATATTCACCCACAACCCCCATACAAAGCATTCCCATACCACCCAATATCCACATGGAGCAGGCTAAGGTTGTATAACCGCTGGGAGGCGTACCCATTACATACACAACTACCGAATAAATCGCAAGCAACATCCCGACCAGAAAAACAAAAAGCCCCAAAACGGCAATCATTCTGAGCGGCACAGCAGAAAAAGCAGTAATCGCATTTATACTCAAGGATAATAGCTTGGAATACGAGAAATGGGTTTCTCCCTCCTGACGATCCAAGACATTGAAGTAAACTCCCTTCTGTCTGAAACCCAGTTTTCTTAACAGCCCGCGGAAAATTATGTATGTCTCTTCATATTCGGATAGTGCATTACATACATTTTTAGATATAAGGCAATAGTCCGTATGATTGTTACACACAGGAGACCCCAGAAGCTGCATTATTTTATAGAATCCAGCCGAGAAGATGGTCTTCAACCATGGCTCCCGACCTCTGTTTCTCTTAATTCCATATATAAGCTCATATCCCTCATAATAATGAGCTAAAAATGCATCTAATGCATTAATATCAAACTGCAAATCTGCATCCATACATGCAACAACATCTGCCGCCTTTCTCCCCTCGCAAACTCCAGCCCAGAGAGCTATTTCCTTGCCTCGATTGGCAGCAAATCTAACCCCTCTGACCTTGTCCGGATAAATTTCATGAGCATCTATAACGAGTTTCCATGTAGAGTCTGTAGACCCATCATCTACAAAGAGAGCATGACTTCCCTCCTCAATCATGCCTGAACTTTCCAGGTCTCGAATTTTCTTAGTAACTTCCTCGATGGTCCTGTTTAATGTATCCTCTTCATTATAGCACGGCAGAACAATACACAGCCTGACCTTACTCATTGTTGAACTACTTTGCATATGCACAGTTTTTGTCAGCTCCATCATCCCACCTCGATATGATGAAACCCAACCTTTCGTGAGCGTTAGGATACAGTATTGACAATGCTGTAGCAAGCATAAAATCAGGAATTCTCTTAGAATTAACCATTTTTCCATCGTGAAGAAGGTGGAATCCGAAGTGGCTGCATTTTGCAAAAATTATAAAACGCTGATTATTAAACATTTTGTTATCATGCAGACTTCTCAATGCATTACAGCATTGTCAATACTGTAACAAGCACAAAACGGGAAATTAGTTAAAAAAACACGTATCTTTACCAGTATTCTAAAAGGATGTGACAGCTGATTCTATTCGAGCCGAATTGCCCTTGTAGAGAAGCCTGAAACCAATCCCGAGGAACACAAATACCGGAATCGAAGCAAAAAAGGAATTGAGAACAAGGTCAAACATAGCAGCTGTTCCTGCATTCTACCACCTGGAGCTGCAGGCCGCAAGCCCATATTACTCATTCTGAACTTGCACAGGTGAAATGGCTGTGCCATACTCCCCCCATGCAGCACGAGGTTCATGTATGTTCCAATGGGTTCACCACAGTGGTGGCCCCGCAAAAAGCATTTCCGCTGGTTTCCATGCAGGTGTGGATTCAGACCGGCTCCATCCACGAGGGGGAACACCTGGGGGCTGGTCTTTCCCACCTGCTGGAGCACATGGTATTCAAAGGGACCGATGAATTTACCGCCCGCCAGCTGAATGAGCGCGTGCCGGAACTGGGCGGCATGTGGAATGCCTACACCAGCACCGACCGCACGGTGTTCTACATTGACGGACCGGCGGCGCACTGGCGCGAATTCCTGCACCTACTGGCTCAGCTCACCCTGCACCCTGCATTTCCCCGCGATGAGTGGGAGTGCGAGCGCGATGTCATCCGCCGTGAAATGAGCATGTATAACGATGACCCGCAGGATACAGCCTACCACGCGCTCATCAGCACCCTGTTCAAGGTAGTACCGCGCCGGCTGCCGGTCATCGGGACACGCAGTGGTTTCGATGCCCTGAGCTACGAAGACATGGTGAATTACCACCGCGAACGCTATGTACCGGGCAATATGTTTCTATGCGTGGCGGGCGATGTGAAGACGCAGGAATTCTTTGCGGCGGTGGATGAAGAATTCGGTGCCGCAACCGCCCGGCCTGCCAGGCCCGTGGTGCCGGTGACAGAGCCACGCCAGTGGGGGCCGCGCACCCACCGCTGCGAGTTCGCCCAGCCCACCAGCACCCTCCTGCTGGCCTGGCGCACCCCTGTCTCCAATCACCCGGATTCTGCCGCACTTTCCATGCTGGGCTCCATTCTGGGGGATGAACGCTCGGCCTGGCTGTACAAGAAATTCCACGATGAACTGGGGCTGGCGCACGATGTTTCCATCATGGCAGTACCCGACCGCACGGGTGAAGGCGCCCTGGTGCTGGAGTTTGACGTAGACCGCGACAAGCGGGACACCCTGCGCGATGCCGTGCTGGAGTTCATGAATACCCTGCCGCAGGCTGAATTCGATGAAGCCCGCCGCCGCACCCGCAGTCGGATGCTCACCGGCCGGCTGCGCGGACTTTCCACCGTGCAAGGAGTAGCCAATGTGCTAGGCATATCGTGGCATCTGAGCCGCAACCCGGACAGCATGGAGGAATGGGATGCCGCGCTCTCTCATGTCACCAACGACGACCTGGCCCGCGCGGCAGCCACATGGTTCACCCCTGAGCGGCTGGTAGAGGTAAGTATCGACCCCACCGGCAGCAATGCAGACGAAACCACCACCTGCGCCAACGCCGATAACCACGCCCCGGAAACCCACACCCTGCCCAACGGGCTGCGCGTGGTCACCCGAGTGGACAAGCGCGTACCCATGATTTATGCCGAAATCGTGTTTGGCGCCGGCAGCCAGACGGAAACAGCAGAGAACGCCGGCATCAACTCCCTGCTCACCGAATGTATGCTGAAGGGAACCACCACCCGCAGCGCAGAGCAACTGGCCCGCGAAGTGGAAAACCTGGGCGGCTCCATCTCCAGCTCAGCAGGAAACAACAGCTTCAACCTCTCCATTCACGGTCTGGCAAATGACACCCCCACGCTGCTTGAACTGCTGGCAGATGCAGCCCTGCACCCCACCCTGCCTGCCGAAACAGTGGAAAACGAAAAGCACGCCATGATTGCCGACATTCTGGATGCCGAAGAAGACCCGGCCGCACTGGCTTTCAGGCGGCTGCGCCGTCTCTGCTTCGGCCCGGTCTCCTACGGCAACCACCGCGACGGCTATGTGGAGAGTGTGCAGAACCTCACCCGCGAAGCGCTGCTTTCCCAGCATGCCCGCCTGGTCTGCGCTCAGAATGCCGTGCTGGCTGTGGCGGGTGATATTGACCCCGCAGAAGTGCAGGCTCTGGCAGAGAAACATTTTGGAGGCATGCCCGCCGGTATGCCTGCCCAGCGCACCGCCACCCCAGCCCAGATGCCCGCCGACGCCGTGGAAATTCTGGACAAGGAGCAGGCTGTACTGGCTCTGGCCGTGCCCGCCTCCGACGCACTTTCCGACACCACACCGACGCAGCTGCTCTTCGAGGAATGGTGCCGCGATATGGCTGGCCCGCTCTTCGATGAAATCCGCGAGAAACGCGGGCTTGCCTACTATGCAGCCGCTTCCTCTCTGCTGGGGGTGGATTCCGGATGCCTCTATTTCTACCTTGGCACTGCACCGGAGCAACTGGCTGAGGCTCGCAGCGTGCTGGAGGAAACCCTCAACCGCCTGGCGACAGAAGGTATGCCGGCCGATGCTCTGGAACGTGCCCGCTCCACCGCACTCACCGCCCGGGTACTGGCCCTGCAGAGCTGCGGCAAGCGCTGCAAAGGTATGGCTGTGAATACCCTTCTGGGGCTCGGGGCTGATTATGATGACCGCGTGCCCGACATACTCCGCGCAGTCACCCCGGAAAGCATGAACCGCTTCATTGCATCCGTACTCTCCCCCGCCGCTACCCGCACCTGGATTTCCGTGCGTCCGGAATGACCGTTAGTTGCAGCACATATAACATTCCTTGCAAACAGATTGAAGAGCGGGCATACTCCCGGTATGCCCGCTCTTCACATGATTACCTTCCGCTGTGAGGCCAGTCTCTATGAACGACTGGAAACCTTTGCCCGACAGCGCGAGCTTGACCGCACCTCCGTACTCAAACTCGCGTTGCATTACTACCTGAACTGCCTGAGCTGCCGGAGTTCCAATCAACAGAACTGAGGCCTCGGAATAACCCGCCGGCTGCCCCCAGCCAGGCACCCTTGCTCCGCATGCGTGCCTGGCTGGCCTGCATTTCAAGGTCACGTGCTTCATATTCGCCCTGCGTCCGTATGGTATCAGCCTCCTGCAGGGCAGCATTGGTGCGGTTGTTGATATCATCTTCCAGGCGGGTGGCGAGATCCCGTTCCCGTACTGTCACCGTACCATGTGAAGCCAGATTGGAAGCCGCTGCATCGGCCCGGGCGCTGGCCATTTCCATCTGGGCATTGCGCTGCTCACGGCGCTGATTCTCCATGGCCGTCCGGGTAATCACATCTGCCTGTTTTCCGGCGATGCGGCGGCGTTCGTCGGCGGCAGCTTCCATTTCCTTTGCCTGTCTGCGTTCGGCACGCGCCTCCACGGCTTTGCCCGCCACGGCAGCGGCGGTACTCATCAATGATACAGCGGTTGTAAATCCCATGACGGCAGTTTTACACCATCCCGCCGCACAGACCAAGGAATTTACCCTGTACGGCGGCGCTTTTCATCCGGAATCAGCTACCGGAATCCGGATGGTGCATTTTTATTGCGCGCATGAGAAAATGACGCCCTGCAAGCTTGACGCATCACAAAAAACTGGCAGAATAGGGCGGTTCACCTATTCGTATCATGTTCCAGTTCTTACAGAGCATCATTCACACACCGGCTTTCTACTTCATCACGGGCATTCTGCTCATCGTACTGTTCTTCTGGTATCTGGCTGCAGAAGAGGACAAGGTAAAGCGCAACGCCGGCACATTCTTCATCATTGGTCTGTGCTCATTCTCCCTGCTTTCCCTGTTCCTGAACGGCATGCACTACGGCATTGACATCCGTGGCGGCGTGGAGCTCACGCTTGAAGTGCAGCCCAAGCTCAATGACCACGGCGAAATGCAGCAGCCCACTCAGGAGGACATGCAGCAGGCCTGCGATATCCTCAACGAGCGTCTGAATGCCACCGGTACCAGCGAAGTACAGATTCTGCATTCCGGAAACAAGATTCTCATCCAGATTCCCCAGCAGGACAGCGACCCCGACAAAAACAAGGAGAAGCTCGATGCCATGGTCAAGATGCTCACCAAGATGGCCAAGCTGGAGCTTCTGGCCGTCTACCCGGAAAGCGATCGTGTCATCAATGACCCTGAAACCTATGAGCTGATTTCTGCCTACGAGCAGAAACTGGCTGCATACGAAACGGAAGTAGCCACCGGCAACAGCAAGCTCCGCAAACCTGCCCTGCCCCGCATCCCCTCTAAGTTCGGTCTGAATGACTACATGATTCTCCCCTATCCTCACATCAACGAGGAAACAGGCCTGCCTGAGCTGGACAAACACGGCCGCCCCGTGGTGGAATACATCGTGCTGCAGAAGCCCTACGCCGCCATGCAGAAAGATGTCTACATCACCGGTAAGGAAGTGGCCCAGGCCCACCCTGACTATGTACGCAAGGGTTATGTGGATGTGGTGCTCAACCGCACCGGTGCCGACCGCATGGGCCGCCTGACCGGCGCTATGCAGATTGGTCGCGACCGTCTGGCCGTGGTGCTCAACAACCAGATCAAGTGCGCCCCTGTGGTACAGGCTGTACTGCACAAAGAGTTCAACATCAGCGGTTTGAATGGCAAGGGTGAACCCGAGGACATCTCGAAGGCTCTGGCCAACCCTCTCTCCAGCGACCTGAAGGTGGAAGGCCGCAAGGATGTATCTGCCCAGCTGGGCCAGAGCGCCCTGGAGCAGAGCGGCATTGCCGGTCTGGTCGGCATGCTGGGTGTATTCCTCTTCTGCTACTGGTACTACCGCTCCGCAGGTATGGTTGCTATGGTGGGGCTGGCCTTCAACGCCATTGCCCTGCTGGGTCTCATGAGCTTGTTCGGCTTCGTGCTCACTCTGCCGGGTATTGCCGGTATTGTGCTGACCATGGGTGTGGCCGTTGACGCCAACGTGCTGATTTATGAACGCATGCGCGAGGAACGCGCCGCCGGGCGTCCTTTCCTGGTGTGCCTGCGCCAGGCATACGAAAAGGCTTTCTCCGCTATCTGGGACTCCAACATCACCTCCCTTATCACCGCTGTGATTCTGTTCTGGATTGCCAGCGGTTCCATCAAGGGCTTCGCCGTGACCACAAGCGTGGGTATCATCACCTCCCTTATTGGTGCTGTTGTTGTTACACGCGTGCTCTTCTTCTGGGCCGAGCACCTGGGTCTGCTCAAGGAATTCACCTTTGCCCGTGCTCCGTTCCAGGGTAAGGTGTTCAATTTCATGAAGTACCGCAAGCACGCCATGATCGGCTCCACGCTGCTGCTCATTGCAGGTCTGGCCTACGCGGTTTTCGGTCGCGGTGAAAGCGCCCTCGGCGTTGACTTCGTTGGTGGTTCCACCTCCACCTATGTGGTTCCCTCTGATTCCAAGCTGGAATACAAGCAGCTTGAAGACTACGTGGAAAAGATGCAGCTTTCCAAGAAGGCTACCACCCAGCAGTTCACCTCTGCCACCGATACCAGCATCAAGATTCGCTGCGCCAGCAAGGAAGAGGCCCAGCGCATTGATACTGAGCTCCGTGCAAATGTTCCGGGCGTAAAGGAACTGCAGGCTCCTTCCATCGAGGAAGTGAGTGCATCCCTGGGTTCTGCCTTCTTCAAGACGGCTCTCATTGCCCTTGCTGCCGGTATGCTTGGCATCACGCTCTACCTCTCCATCCGTTTCGAATGGTCCTTCGCCATGGGTGCTTTCTTCTCCACCCTGCATGACGTGCTGGCCATCATCATCCTGGTGGTTGTCATGGGCACTGAGCTGAGCATCATCCACATCGGTGCCTTCCTGACTGTTGCAGGTTATTCGATTAACGACACCATCGTGATTTACGACCGCATCCGTGAGCATCTGCGCCTCGCAGAACCAAGCGAGCAGCTGATTGACATTATGAACAATGCCATCAACTCCACACTTTCCCGTACCCTGCTCACCTCCGGCTCCACTATCGCGGCTCTCATTGCCCTGCTGGCCCTGGGTGGTCCTGCCATGTGGGACTTCTCCATCACCATGCTCCTGGGTATCTTCGTGGGTACGTACTCCTCCATCTACATCGCTTCCCCCGTGGTGCTCTACTTCGACAAGCGCGGTGATCTGCGTAAGGAGCTGCAGGATGCCGATGAGGCGGCGGGTGTCTAATATCCATCCATCACCAATGTGAACCGCAAGTTCTTCCACCTCATTCTCCTGCTCTGTGCCGCTGTATTTGCGGCAGCGGTCTGGGGTTCTGTGGATTGCGGTTCTCGCCTCGATGATCCCTCTGTCACCCCTGAGACGGAATCCCGTCTCAGGGGCCTCATTTACTTCCATTTCGCCCTTGCCCAGCTCTCCAGCATCTGCGCGGTTATTCTGGTGTACTGCCACCACAGAAGTCAAAAGCGTAACTACCTTATTGTCAGCTATAACAAAAACGGTCTCCACCTGAATCCACCCGGATTCAAGCTGCCCCGCGAACGAGTCTACCGCTGCCATCTTGGTAATTTAGACACCTGCGAACTTCCCTCTGCAGATTCACCCATCCTGGTCTACCCCATGTTCATGCTCAGCGGCACCAGCAGCGGCAGGAAACTGGTGCAGCGGCTCAACAGCGCCTACGCACACCGCACGCAGAAACCTCAGTTCTATTTCCAGCCCGTGCTGGGGGCCTCACCCTGGCTGGCAGAAGCCGCAGCCCGGCATCTGCGTCCTCTTCTGAAAGCCAACAGCGGCGTACTGGTCGTCGCACACGATTCCACCCTGCCGGAACCGCCACCGGAGCCGGCCCTCTTCTGCCGGCGTCTGCGGGAGCTGCTGCCCGGGACCGAAATCGCCCTCGGCTATTTCAACCAGACCCCCAAGGCGGATGATATGGTGTTGAAAATGAAAGCAGAACGCATCCTCCTGCTTCCCTTCCTGCTAACAGAGGGAATCCACACCCACCGCGACCTTCCCACCACCGAAACCGCAGCATCCTGCGGCAAAACCCTTACCCGCCTGCCCGTCGTGGCAGAGTTACTCAAGGACTGATTCCGCACCTCCATGAAACTCGCCCTCAAAGTAACCCCTGGAGCAAAAAAGAACGAAATTCTTGGCTGGGAGGACGATTATCCCCAGGTAGGCCGTGTCCTCAAGGTAAAGATTGCTGCCCCTCCGGTAGAGGGAAAGGCCAATAAGGAAATCATCCTCTTCCTCGCCAGACTCCTCCAGGTGACTAAATCATCCATCGAGGTCATCCATGGTACCAGCGGCCGCATCAAGCTGGTAGAAATTCCCGACACATGCGACCTGAGCCGGCTGAACGTGTGAAACCGGCACAATCCGCGCTGTTATGCAGAATTTTTGCATTTCAGAGCAGAATTATCTTGCAAAAATCACAAAGCAGGTTATCATGAATATTGCAGGATGGCAGCGTCATCGCCTGCCGGACTGCACAGAAAAACCAACCAAACCAATAGAAAGAGGTAAAAACCATGCCGAGTGATACCAATATTACTGTTACAGGTCGCCATATTGAAGTGACAGAAGCCATCCGCGAATTCGCTACAAAGAAGATTGAGGCTATCCATATTGATTACCCGAAGATTGTGGAAGCCCGTGTAGTGGTAGATGTGCAGAAGGATCGTCAGATGGCGGAAATCGTGCTGTTCTGTGCTGATCATATCACCATCCAGGCATCTACCTCTTGCGATGATTTGTACGCCGCGATCGACGAAACCATCACCAAGATTATGCGCCGCATGCGTAAGCACAAGACGCGCCTCATGAAGCACTATCGCCCGCACCGCTCACAGAGCATCCGCAAGCTGGACGAAAAGGTGTACGAGGAAGACGTGCTGGACTACGACGATACCGACGGTCCGGAAGACCCGAAGCCGGTACGCATCTCCCGCGAGGGCTACGACCTGCGCACCATGTACAAGGAAGATGCCATCATGGAGCTCGAAATCTCCGGCAAACCCTTTGTGCTGTACCGCAATGCCCGCCGCAACGTACTGCAGATTGTCTACCGGCTCAGCCCGGGCGAATACTCCATTATTGAACTGGGTAACGAGCTGAAAGCATAAAGAGCATATCTCCTCGTAAGAACTCTGGCAATTTTCCAGGCCGCGCCCCGCACAGGGAGCGCGGCCTGCTTTATGATAAGCAAGGCGGCTGTCCGGAGTCACCGGGCAGCCGCCTGAAATCTTCCTGTCAGAACCGGGAAGGGAGAAGGGGGGAGGGGAAAATATCCTAAATCTTCTTCATGAGCATTTCACCGGCACACTCAAACCAGCCATCGAAACACCTTACCCGGAAACGCACCTCCACGCGTCCCTGCAGCGCACGGGGCACCTGGAATGTCACCGTTCTGGCATCCTTATCCGCAGGCTCAGCAGCATCGCACACATGCTGGCCATTGGCATAAAGCTGAAATCCCTTGCAAGTCATGCGGCCATTTCTTCCCGGCAGCGGGGTCAGGCTGAACGCATACACCCCGGCCCCCTTCATCTGGGAGCTGACATTCACCCGCCATTCCTTCTCAAACTCAGCCGTCATGTCACCATTACTATAATACGGCTCCTCAAAGATATAAGGGTGCTTGTCATCCCAGTAATCAGCCCATCGGCGGGCACCATGCCAAGCGTAGCCTCCAGCGCCTTTTCCATTGCAGCTGCATTCAGCACAGTCTTGCCGGTATAGATGGCCAGCAGAGTATCATCTGCCCCCAGCAGCACCGCCACGGGCAGGTTGGTGAATGAACCGGTAGGCAGCAGGGCATCCCGGTCATGCT
>JAEIGA010006571.1_pt1 | contig 17714 bp, 13 predicted proteins | sample 9270691 | NCBI WGS metagenome assembly JAEIGA01 (sample SAMN17057246, study PRJNA624740) | gut metagenome | biome: biome; isolation source: fecal sample | host: Bos grunniens | place: China: Xizang | collected 2019 | reverse complement strand
TAGAATTTCGGCTTAGGGTATTTCGTAAACCAATACTAATTCCAAAGTCTGTAATAAGATATTGCCCAGTAGCATCAATTAATATGTTTGCAGGTTTTATATCCTGATGAATAACGGGCTTCTCCGGATATGAATGTAGGTACTCCAAACCTGCGGCAACATTATCAATGAAATGCCACATTTGCCCCTCTGACATCTTACCTATTAATTGGCAACAAGATCCCTTAGAGCAATATGGCAACACCAAATATGGATGATTATTTGCAATTTCATAAGAAAATGGCCTTAAGATATTACTATGATTGAAATTGCATACTAAGGAAAACTCTTTGCGAAACATCTCCAAGCCATCATCATCCAGATTTCCTGCTTGTACATATACTTTTAATGCAACCTCATTACGAGATTTTGTATCAAAAGCAAGCCATACTTCAGAAAAGCCACCACCGCCCAAACGTGCTTTCAATTCGTACCGATCATCAAATAGTACGTGAGAATCGTGAATCAACTTCAAGTTCACCATAGGTCTCAATACAGGCCAAATCTTGTCAATTTCTCCCAATATTGACTACAATAAACAAAAAGACGTGGGAGTCTGTACTTTGCTCATCCAGTCTTCGGGCCTTCGCTGCCCACCTTAAAGGATAAGCAACGAAGCTAGCCCACGCCTAGATGATATATACAAGACCCCACGCCAACAGCGTGGTGAATGAATATACACCGAATGTGGACGTTCCCGTTGCCGTATCTTCTTTAAGGAAATCAAAGTTGCGAAGTTTGAAGACAGAAGATAAACGTCAAGTAACGTCTTTACCAATATGTATTGCCCACCCAACCCACATCGGGCTAGCTAAGCAAGACAAATGTAGAAATAATTTTCCATAGATTGATAAACATTTACAAGTTTTTGTTTTTGAAAACTGCGATTCACAAACATCCTCGCATCATTTTTCCTCTCCAGAGTCTTTGAGAGAAGTTTTTGCATATAACAATAATGCCCGGCTTTTGACCGAGCATCTGCATTAGTTATCTGCGGAATAGATACTATTTCACAAGACTATCGAGTCTTGCATTAGATTCTCATAAAATGGTATTACTATCCGGCCCCATTCTCGTTTAGGAAGAATCAAAGCATTGATCAAGACTCCAGTCTGTAGTTCGATATCATACAACGGAGCTGTGATCTCAAGTTCATCCTGCAATGTTACCTTATCCTTAGGAACAAGCACAAGCAGATCAATATCTGACTTTTCGTGTGCCTCATCTCTTGCTTCAGAGCCATAAAGACGTACTTCCACCCCAATCTTCAAGCTCGACAGACCGGTTTTGATAGCATCTATGATATGTTCTCTACGCATAGCTATACACCATTTCCGCTAATATAATCATTTTGCTGAAATCCAAGTACAAGACATCGCAAAATATAAGCCTGTGTCGTCATTATCAGTTCACTTGTTTTGATAAAGCGGTGTCGCCCTCTTGCCAAAACAAGTTTGTCAAGAAGGCAACCTATCCACAACTCCGGACCGCCGCAAGACTCTTGTCCTTTCACGGAAAAGCCAAGAGACTTGCCCTCAAAGGCGGTCCTCCGGTGCAAGGGCGGCGGTGTCAATGCCGTAGTCGATAGTGCAAGTCGACGCCCACGAACGTTTTCTTGCTTACGTGCAGGCCGGTAGTCGCACAGTGCTACTAGTGACCCCAGTATTTCAATTCAGCGGCAGAGCTAAAATTCAATGTCGCTGTTCCTTTCCCTTCGGGAGCCTACGGCTCCCTCGAGTGCCACTCGGTGGCTTCGCCACCTCGCGGTCGCCCCTGGCGGCTGTCGCCGCTCGTGGTGCTGAGTATAATATCAATGATAGAGGTGGTGTTCCTGTGAGCTTTATTCCTTAATACTAAAGAATGTTCCTGTTCTCTCTACTACTATGTGTTATTGATACTCTCTCTCTTGCTATATAGTATTTTGATACTCTTCTTTTTTATTACCGCCTTCGGCGAAAATAGGGGTCGAGCGTTCATCTGACTCACTGCGGCCGCAAAGGCTCAAGTCCTGTTGCGGCAGACCGTCGTGCGTTCATCAGTGTTTTTTCAGCGGGAACCGACGAAATTGTGTCAGAGCAAGTCTGCCACAACTTCGTCGGCACGGTTTATAAGCACCTCTGATGCGGATAAACTGCCTCAGAAGTGCGTTAAAGCCCGGTCAAGACTTCAGTCAAGCAAGTTGTCAGAAGACTTGCCCTAATGTGCACAAGGAATCAGAAGATTGTCATTCTGCCTCCGTTCCGCTCCGCTGCACTCCATCAGAACGCCAATCCTCTTCCCGTCAACAATATCACTGCCTTCGGCAAGGATATATAAAGGGAAAGCGGTCTGGAGACTTTCGCCTTTCTCCTCCGGCAAATCTTGCGAACTCCGCGATTTTGCCTACGGCTAAAATCTCTACGTTCTTATGTGTATGTAGTAAAATAAATTTCCCTCATTTTAGATTTGAAAAGGGGGCCACCTGAACAGGTTCTGCGAAGGTATATAACTCGTTTAACATTTCCTATTTTTTGAACATATTTTGAGTTTCTCGGATTCGATACGACTTGCCGGTCATGTTAACAAGACAAGCTTTATGGCAGAGTCTGTCAACAAGAGCAGAACAGAGAACTCTATCCTTCATTATCTCCTCCCACCTTGTGAACGGGAGGTTTGTTGTTATTATTGTGGCCTTGCTTCCGGATCTTAACGACAAGTGGCTAAAGAGCAGCTCAGCTCCTTCCTTATCAAAGCTCACATATCCCATCTCATCACATATAACAAGGTCGTATTTCTTGAACTTGTATTCAAGTGTGATTGCAGCATCTTCTGGACTTTGGCCTTGCGTATTCTCTGATACTTTCGATTCTCGACACGCTGCTCCATTTCTCTCATCAGCAAGGAGCAAAGGAACTTTCTGAAGCTCCAGTTCTGTTCTGTAGCGTCAGTAATCACATCCTCTAATATGTCCTTTATGGCAGGAAGCTTAAGTTCTTTGAGACAAGAGGCAATTATCTCATTCTCAGCCATATAACTATTCATTATTTATATCCTCCTGATCTTTATTTTCCAATTGGGTCCCTTTTTCCATTGCACTTTCCAACTGCGACAGGATATTATCCGATCCCATCTCTATTTCAAGGAACTCATCAGTCTTTTGATCCTCCCTAAAGGGCTCATCATTAGCACGTTGGGCGTGCAGCGCAACCTTGTGCACGTCAGAGGAGAGGCGCGAGGCGCCTCTCCTCGACACTATGTCTGAGGCGTCGATGATATCGTCATATGTATAGTCGTTCTCCTTGGCGAACTTCAAGAGCTGCAGGAAGTCTTTTCCATTGTTTCTGAAGTGTTTATGGAAGATCTTCTGCATCTTTGCGGGCATCTGACGAAGCGCTTCGGTATGCTCAAGTGCAGCTGTCTTCTTCATCAGCGTATTGATGTAGTGGGTGATATCTAGACGCCATTGATTGAGACCATAACTGCGTTCATGAGTCGCTACCTTGACATGCTTGCTGTCAAAGATTACCACCTTTTCACTGTAAAGCTTTACGATTACCCTCTCTCCTAAGAGATGATCGGGAACTGAGTAATGATTATGTTTTATACAGATAGTAGATTGCTTATCTACCTTATATTCTGCGAGTTCAAAGCAGCCTATATCACCGGGATATGGTTGAAGGGCCGCCAGTTCCACAGCATATTCGCAGAGTTTATCTGCTGTTGCATTGCTACCCACTTCGGAGTTTATCTGATCGCAGATCATATCCAGCCACTGCTGAGCTTCCTGTAAGGTTGCAAAGTCAATGCGAGTTGTAAAGGCACGTCCTCTGACATAGTCCACACTGCGCTCTACATTGCCTTTCTCCCAACCAGCACGGGCGTCACAGAAGCGCCACTGGAACTTGTAGAACGAGGCCATTCTCTGCAAGGCCTCCGTTGCAGACTTCTTCTTTTCATCCAGCACAACGGCGACCTTCATATTATCATATACCATTACATAGGGTATGCCATGGACCTGACGGAAGAAGTTTCTGTGCGATTCCATAAAAGCCAGAGTATCCTGACAGTGAAAGAGATACGCCTGGCGACCTTTGCTATGAGGGAAAGCAAATACGGCCATTGTCAGCACCTCTTTCTACCATCTATGCACAGTTTGACCTCGCCCCAATCAAACTCGCATTCCAGTCCGGGCTAACGGTGGATGCGCAGATAGGCCTCCTTAGTCTTGTCTGTCTTTTCGGATTTCTTGCGAGCGATGTATTTGCAGACGCTTGAGTAGCTTACATTCATGCCCTTCTCGATGAGCTGGCGATGGATATCCTGGCGCTTAAGGCATTGCTTTCGCATACCCATTGATCTGCGTCTTTCGTTCTCTTTCAGCCACTTATCAATCTCTTTTGTAATCTCATGAGTAAGCGTGCGGGGACAGTATTCACGCTTCTTGTACTTAGGTCTTTCTGCGAGGAACTCCTCCATGCCTAAGTCTGGGTCTTTTGTTAAGCGTTCTTCGAAGGCTTGAATTAAACGACGGACAGTCTTTCTGTCCACTCCTACCTTGCGCGATATCTCGCGGAGGCCATCTTCATCCACTCTTTAGTGGTGTAAAATCTGTTGCTTTTGATCCATGGTTAACATTGGTTAGTCATTTACCCTGGCAAGGTAAGTAAACCGTCCAATGTGGTCCCATTTTCAAGGAGAATAGTGGGGGAATTTTCAATTACTATCTACAAAATGACAAAGACGGGGACAACTTGTTCTAAAAAAAGAAGGTTAAACCTTCTTTTTTTTGCATTATGAGACTTCGCAAAGCGATTTCTCAAGAACCCCAAACCACGAATGGATTTTCAAAATGTTGTCCAAATGTTGCCAAAATTAGGTCTTGCAGAAAAAGAAAATCTCCCAAATCGCTGTTCTACAACAATTTAGGAGATTTTTCGTGAGGTGCCTAGCGGAATCGAACCGCTGTAGCAGGTTTTGCAGACCTGTGCCTAACCGCTCGGCCAAAGCACCATTTCCGTATTGGGACTGCAAATATAGTGACTTTTATTTGATTTACAAAATTATTTTCAAATTTACGAGCGAAAACGCAAGGGGTTAATTGTCAGGGAGTTATGCAAATGTCTCGCAGCCGAAAGACCGCGAGACATTTATTCAAAAGATTGACTATCAAAGCGTTAGCCGCACCGCAACTTGGAATTCTACTCTACATACAGGAGCAATCCCTTGAGGTACTCCCCTTCCGGATGGTAGATGTTAACGGAGTGGTCGCACGGCTGATTGAGGCGGTCAAGGATTCTTACCTTGCGGCCGCACTGGGCTGCTGCCGAGAATACTGCGAGTGCGAATGCCTCCTTGTCCACCACCTGAGAGCAGCTGTATGTGAACACGAATCCTCCAGGGGCTACCTTTGCTATGGCTGCCGCATTGAGTCGCTGGTATGCTCTCAAGGCATTCTTGAGGGCACCACGATGCTTTGCGAATGCCGGCGGATCCACGATCATGAGGTCGTATTTTCCTTCAGGAGCTGTCTTCAGATAATCGATTGCATCGCAGCAGAGACTAGTGTGGCGGGACTCGTCAAAACCGTTGATGGCTACGTTTCTATCCACCATCATCATAGCTTTCTTAGAACTGTCCACAGAGTCGACATGCTTGGCTCCAGCTGCTAAAGCATAGATTGAGAAGCCGCCAGTATAACAGAAGAGGTTCAATACGTTACGTCCCTTGGAAACACTTCCGACAAGGGCTCTATTATCTCTCTGGTCCAGGAAGAATCCGGTCTTTTGACCCTCTGTCCAGTTGACCATGAACTTCTGACCGTTTTCAAGTACGACAAGTTCGTTTTCATGGAAATCCGGACGTCTGTACATATATCCGTCTATCAGTTCGAGACCCGCCTTGAACGGAGCCGTTCCTGAACTTTTGTCGTAAACGGCCTTCAACTGCTCTCCATAAACCTTCTGAAGTGCATCGGAGATCTGCTTCTTGGCACGGAACATTCCGACCGAATGAGCCTGCATCACGCACACGCCGTCATAATAATCGATGATGAGACCTGGAAGATTGTCGCCTTCTCCGTGGACAAGACGATAGCAATTGGTGTCAGCAGAACCATGAAGTCCGCATGAAACACGGACCTGAAGGGCACGGGCAAGCATATCTTCCCAGAAATCTGGCCTCAATGCACTGTCGTCGAAACTGAGGACACGCACTGCGATAGATCCGATCTGATAATGACCATAAGCCAATACAGAACCGTCAGAGGCATGTACGGAAACCAGATCACCTTCTGCAGGGGCACCCTGCACCTCGGCTATCGCACCCGAGAACACCCATGGATGGAATCTGAGCAGAGACTCTTCCCTGCCCCTTTTCAATATTACCTTTATCATACGTTTTCTTCTATAACCAATGGATTCTTTTCAGACTTCATGAGTTTCAGATACATCTCCCTGCATACCCACGCATCCGTAGCAGCATATTTGCACTGTCCTTCCGACAAAGTCTCAGCCTCCCAGTTTGAAAGCTGTTGAGTCTTTGAAATCCTGTAACCTAAAATGATGGCAGCCATCTTCTTTACTGCCTTGTCGCGGATTCCCCATTCCCACACGATCTTCTGCAAGTCCACAAATCCTGCCGGAACAAAGTCACGATGCTTCTGCAATCCGCGTATATCATCATGAACAGCAGCGCCGATCTTAAGGATCCTTGGGTCAGCAAGCACATTGCAGAGCCTGCGGTGCATTCCCATCTTGTTTATACGGAAAAGGAATGCCTTCTCCGGGCCTGAAAGCTGCAGCAAGGCAACTCCATACCTTGGCTGATCCGGAGAAAAACACGGGCGGGTCTCTGTATCGAACCCGATTATCTTCTGAGAACGCAGGTATGCAATAGCCCTGTTGAACTCTGCACCTACGCTATCTATCACCTGAATCTTACCGAGAAACGAGGCATATTCAAGTTTCTCGAGGTCCGCAGGTGTTATAGTTTCAATATACATAATCTATTATAAGTAACTGTCTTTCATTCACTAAAAGAACAAAAGCTCTCTATATTTAGGCAACGGCCACATCTCGTCGTCAATAAGCATCTCAAGATTGTCCGCACTCTTTCTCACTTCCTCCATCATATCCTTGACCTCATGCGAATACATCTTTGCTCTCTCTGCTACATCCTCGATAACGTTGGCCTTCTTACGGGCATTGACCAGAGACTCGACATCTGCAGAAAGTTTGTTGATATACATTGAGATGGACTTCAATGTCGCCATTTCTGATGCACACAGTTCCACTGACTCTTCGCCGAAGATATCCTTCATTCCCTTTACATTCTCAATGAGGATGTTCTGGTACTTCACGGCAGCAGGAATCACATGGTTAAGACACATGTCTCCGATGACACGCGCCTCGATCTGCAGTTTCTTGACATAAGTCTCGTTAAGAATCTCGAATCTTGCATCAAGTTCATTCTTGGCAAGGACACCGATGTTTCCGAAAAGCTTCACCGTAGCCTCTTCATGATATACTTCATAGGCTTCAGGCACATTCCTGATAGCGCGGAGGCCACGTTTTTCGGCTTCCTTCTCCCACTCACGGCTGTATCCGTTTCCTTCGAACATGATGTCCTTGGCTTCTGCAAAGAATCTGCGGACAACCGCCATCACAGCAGATGAACGGCTCTCACCGGCAGCCTCAAGTTCTGAAACAGCCTCATGGAACTCATTGAGACTTTCAGCGACAATGGAATTGAGGACAAACACGGCAGACGCCACATTCTGAGACGAACCCACAGCACGGAACTCGAACCTGTTACCGGTAAATGCAAAAGGAGAAGTTCTGTTTCTATCAGTATTATCAGGGAAGATCTCCGGAAGCGACTCGACTATCTTGATGGATTCCAACGAGTTAGCCTCCGTTTCCTTCAGATTGTCCATATTCAGGATCGACTGGAAGACTCCGTACAGGGTTGAGCCGGAGAATATCGACATCACTGCAGGAGGAGCCTCACCACCGCCAAGACGATAAGAGTTGTTCAGGGATGCGACAGATGCCATCAGAAGGAAATGATGTCTATGGACAGCCCTCACCACCGATGCATAGAACGAAAGGAATCTGAGGTTCTTGGTCGGAGTCGAGCCTGGCGAAAGGAGGTTCACGCCTGTATCGGTCATGATGGACCAGTTGCAATGCTTTCCTGAACCGTTCACACCATCGAACGGCTTCTCATGGAAGATTGCCTTAAGGTGGTGTTTTTCAGCGACTTTCTGCATGATGATCATGAGCATCATGTTCTGATCGATAGCCTTTGTTGCCTCACAGAACACAGGAGCGCATTCAAACTGGTTCGGAGCCACCTCGTTATGTCTTGTCTGAAGGAGAATGCCGAGTTTATAGGCCTCTGACTCAAAGTCCTTCATGAATGAACTTACTCTCGAAGGGATGGCACCGAAATAATGGTCTTCCAGCTGCTGGTCCTTTGCCGAGGTGTGACCGATGATGGTCCTGCCGCAGAGCATAAGGTCCGGCCTTGAATTATAGAGCGACTCGTCTACGAGGAAATATTCCTGCTCTATACCGAGATTCACCCTGACGGCCGAGACATTCTCATCAAAGAGTCGGGACACCTTTGCAGCAGCTTCACTCAGGATATGGAGAGACTTCAGGTTAGGTACCTTAGTATCCAGAGCCTCACCGGTATATGAAACGAAAACTGATGGAATACAAAGAGTTCCGTCCATGATGAATACCGGAGAAGAAGGGTCCCATGCTGAATATCCACGAGCCTCGAATGTGTTTCGCAGACCTCCGGTAGGGAAACTTGACGCATCCGGTTCCTGCTGGACAAGGGCACTTCCGTTGAATTTCTCAAACGCCTTTCCGTCCTTGAACTTGATGAAAGCCTCGTGCTTTTCCGCTGTCGAGTCGGTAAGCGGATGGAAAAGGTGGGTATAATGGGTCGCGCCCATCTCGATAGCCCACTTCATCATGCCGGCTGCAATCTCATCAGAAGCACTTCTGTCAAGCTTCGCTCCGTATTTTGCGGATGCTACCACGGCCTCATATGCCTTCTGTGACATATAGCCACGCATCTTGTCAATATCAAGTACATTCTGTCCGAAATATTCCGAAACAGGTCCTTCCTCAAGGTAATAACGTCCGCTGCCATGCGACGCGGCTTCATTCAATGCCCTTTCTCTAAAAGTTGCCATAGGATTTATGAATTGTCAAATCGGAGACAAAGATAATAAAATCATATAAGAGTTTCTTAAAAATTATGCTATCTTTGCGACCGACCGGACAAAAAGTCAAACATTTAATCTAACTCAATACAATGGCTACAATTTCCAACAAGGCACAGGCAATGCCTGCATCGGCAATCAGAAAATTGGTTCCACTCGCAGACGCCGCTAAAAAACAGGGAGTAAAAGTTTATCATCTTAATCTTGGACAGCCCGACATCAAGTCTCCAAAATGCGCTCTCGACGCCGTAAAGAATTACGGAATGGAGAATGTATCTTACTCACACTCAGCTGGTCTGATGGAGTTACGTAAAGGTCTTGTTGAGAAATATTACAAGAAGATCGGCATCGACATCAACGTTGACGAACTGATTGTTACCGTGGCAGGAAGCGAGAGTGTGAACCTTGCACTTGAAATCACATGTAACCCTGGAGACGAGGTTATCGTTCTCGAGCCATTCTACACAAATTACAACACATTCGCATTCATGAACGGCCTTACTCTCAAGGCCATCCCTACAGATATCAGAAACGGCTTCCAGATTCCTCCTATCGAGGAGTTCGAAAAGGCGATCACAGAGAAGACAAAGGCTATCCTCGTATGTAATCCTGGTAATCCTACCGGTACACAGTATTCAAAGGAAAGCATGCTCGCCCTCGGAGAAATCGCACGCAAGCACGACCTCTTCCTCCTTTCAGACGAGGTTTACCGCGAATTCTGCTACACAGACGAGCCGCATTTCTCTGCAATGAACATTCCGGATCTCGACCAGAACGTCGTTCTCATTGACTCCGTATCGAAGAGATATAACCTCTGCGGCGCACGTGTAGGATGTATCGTATCACACAATAAAGATGTGATGGCAGCTGCAATGAAGTTCGCTCAGGCACGTCTCTGTCCACCGGTTCTCGGCCAGTATGCTTCAATCGGAGCACTTGACACACCGGATGAATATTTCGAGGCTGTAAAGGAAGAGTACATCAAGAGAAGAGACTTCATGATCGAAGGTCTCAACAAGATGGAAGGAGTATTCACACCTCTTCCGATGGGTGCTTTCTACACAATCGCCGAACTCCCGGTTGACGACACAGAGAACTTCGCAAGATGGATGCTTGAGACATTCAGAATCGACAACGAGACCACAATGGTCACTCCTGCCGCTTCATTCTACAAGACTCCTGGACAGGGTAAGAATCATGCCCGTATCGCATACGTTCTCGAAGTGGATGAGATGAAGAAGGCTCTCCGCATTCTCGAGGAAGGTCTCAAGGCTTATCCTGGCAGAACAATCTAAAAGAAGCATAAAAAGCCCTTGAAAAAGGGGCAGAAACATAGGAAACACAAATGTTACAACCTATAACATTTGTGTTTCTTTATTTTATATCCAATATATTACAGATTTCAGGTATCAAATACTCTGAAATAGGCGCATCTTCCATAAAATGCGTTCCTTCATAGACGGAAAATGAGTCTCCAAAGAGTTTTTTCCATGTCCTCAGGCTCACTACACCCGATTTTCTATAATGGTCAACAGTTCCGAAGAAGGCCAGAAAGTTATTGTCCTTATCACGTGACGATGCAGTATCAATTGCGGCTTTTCGATGAGCCCGGTATTTTCTTAAGGTCCGGAAAGTAAAGTGAAGCTTCTGTCTGTCCCCTTCCCTTGGGCGATAGATCCTGTCAAATAACAAGGTCATTCCCGGGATAAGACAGAGCCACGCCATCAGTTCGAAATACAGCGGAGCATTCAAAGCTGGAGAGACAAAGAGCAATGGTACGTCCGATATCCTCATCGCATGAAGGGAACCTAGAGACTCCCCTATGACTAGGTCAGGCTTGACTTCTTCCATCCACGAACATATCTGCCTTTGGGCGATTTCCGGATCGAAGTCATAGGTACGGACAAATACGCAAACCTTGCCAGCCAAAGACTCTGCGAGGATGTAAGGAATACGCGAATCTGCTCCACCGCCCATACCATGTATATATAATATGCTCTTCATAACGTCCGCAAAGTTATCATATCTTTACCATAAATAAAAGCAGCCGCCCGAATCGGACGGCTGCCATATGAATTCTTGATCTGGAATTATTCAGCAGATCCCGCTGGCATGAATGTCACAAGACCAAGATTTGACTGATCGACCTTGTGGTAGATAACCTCCTCGATGCTTGCCTCATCCTGAACGTCAACGTTCCAAGTGTTGCCCTGTGCCATTACGTCTCCTGTAGAGTTGTTGTAAAGGTCGTAGAGTACACCTCCGTTACCGTTGTCGACGAATACATTGCCACCTGGGTTGTAGTTCTCGCCCTCTGTAAGGTTACCGAGGTTAAGGATAGGGTTCGCGGTGTAGAATATGTTGGTAATTCCCCAATAATGGCCCTCGATATGGTTTCCGCTCATGTAGATCTTCTGCGTACCCATACCATAAAGGCTCACACCGCTACCACCGTTCATAGGGTTGCTTTCATACTTGTTGTTCATAAGGACATTGTCGCTGATAGTTGCATTCACCTGTCCATAAATCGCGATACCGTAACGGTTGTCGCTGACCTTATTGCCGATGATCTCTACATTATTGGTACCGGCAAGGCTCATCATATTTGAAACGCAGATACCTCCGTTCATTGTAACTTCTGCAGGACCGATGATTGTATTGCGGAGTACCTTACATACGCCGTCACCGCCTGGAGTAAGGTTGATCTGAGGCTTGTTGTATGCAGTCTGGCAGTTCTTGTACAAGTAGCAATCCTGAACAATGATAGGAGTCTGGAGGTTTGCTGCGCCGCTTACTGCAGGATATGCGTTCTCGATGAACTCACAGTTGCTTACTGTCACGAGACCGTCACCACCGAGGTTGACGCATGGCTCAGAGGCTGTAACACCTGTGAATGAGCAGTTCTCGACATTGACATCAGCCACACCATAATAACGGATAGTAACAGCGTTGAATGCGATGTTCTTGAAAGAACCGCCACTCTCTACGTCACCAGTGAAATAGATTGGCTTTGGAGTTGCGCCCTCAGCTGCTGCAAATGCAACCTCTTCTGTTGCAACGAAATCAACCAAACCATCAACACTGAGTGTTACGGCATCATTGAACACTACCTTCTTAGCATCACCGAGAGCAAGAACGTCAGTCTCAGCTACTGTTACGTCAGCAGTTACTACATACTCGCCGTTTGCGCCCTCGACACCTGAGTACTCGATTGCAGCAAGGTCAGCGAAAGTGTAAGTTGTACCGACACCGTCAGTTATGAATGTCTCAGTAACTTCCATCCAGAACTCCTTAACGAGCTCGCCTGCTGTAACAGTTACCACAGCCTCACCTACTGCAACTGCTGTAACAACGCCATTAGCGTCAACTGTTACGACAGCCTCGTCAGATGTCTCGAATGCTGGAGCATCCATCTTAGCACCTGCTGGGGTAGCTTCAACAGAAAGTGTTGTTGTATAGCCAGTTACGACACGGTGGTTACCCTTTACCTCGAAGCCCTCTGCATAAACTGTAGCTTCCTGAGTTACAGTAACCTCCGCCTTTGCAGTACCTGCTGTGATAACAACCACGTCAGAACGCTTCACTGGAGCCTCTACCTCCTTGAGAGAAACTGTAAGAACGATTTCCTCAGCAGCCACACCGCTTGTAGGAGTTACCTCAAGCCAAGCAGCCTCATAAGAAACTGTCCAATCTGTGTTGGCGCTGAATGTTACGGTCTTGTCGGCAGTATCTTCCTGCGTGAACACCAACTCTGTTTCACCGCTTACCTGAACACTGTCAACTTCCACAGGGTTGCAGGATGCGAACGCAAAAGCAGCCATTGCTGCGATTGCAACTTTCAAATAAGTTCGTACCATGATCTTGTTTTTTTGGTTATTAATTATTGGCTTAAAATTTAACGGATACAAAAATAATTAAAAATTCGGCTTTGGCAATCAAGCCACCTCGCATACCTATGTAAATTCACAGATTTTTACTATCTTTGTTAAACATGCAGAATAAAATTTTTTAAAAAACCTTATAGTTATGAACGCTAAATTCATCATCGCAGCTGCGGCTCTTGCACTTGTATCTGCAGCAGCTTCTGCACAGCAGGCTCCTGACTATGAATTCACTGTAGTCAAGGAAAACCCCATCACATCTGTAAAGAACCAGAACCGTTCAGGTACATGCTGGTGTTTCTCTGCCCTCTCATTCATCGAGTCTGAGATCCTCAGAACAAAAGGCATCGAGACAGACCTTTCAGAAATGTTCGTTGTCGGCAAGTCATACCGTGACAGAGCAGTCAAGTATGTGAGACTTGACGGCCACCTCAATTTTGCAGCAGGTTCATCATTCGGCGACGTACTCCATGTAATCGACGATTACGGTATCGTTCCACAGGAGGCAATGCACGGCATGAACTACGGATCGGAACTTCCTGAGCAGAATGAGCTTGACGCTGCCCTCAAGGGATATGTTTCAGCAATTGCAACAAACCCTAACAAGAAGCTTACTACAGCATGGCTCAACGGTTTCGATGGTATCGTAGAGGCATACCTCGGCGAATATCCTGAGAACTTCACAGTTGATGGAAAGGAGTACACTGCAGAGTCATATAGAGACTTCCTCGGAATCAACATGGACGACTATGTGAACATTACTTCATTCACACACCACCCATTCTACGAGCCATTCGTAATCGAGGTTCCGGACAACTGGCGTTGGGATACAGCCTACAACGTACCTATGGACGAGATGATGGAGATCATGTACAACGCGATCGACAAGGGCTACACAATCGCTTGGGGTTCGGACGTAAGTGAGACTGGCTTCACACGCAACGGTCTTGCAGTCGCTCTCGAAGAGGCTAAGGCTACTACTGGTTCAGACCAAGAGCGTTGGGTAGGTAAGGCAGATGCACCTAAAGAAGAGGTAAAGGCTGCGCTTCCTGCAGAGGTTACAGTAACTCAGGAGATGCGTCAGGAAGGATATGACAGAAAGACTACTACTGACGACCACGGTATGCACATCTATGGTGTTGCAAAGGATCAGAACGGCACCAACTACTTCATGGTAAAGAACTCATGGGGTGAGACAGGAAAGTACAAGGGCATCTGGTATGCATCTGAGACTTTTGTGAAGTTCAAGACTCTCAACATCGTGGTTCACAAGGACGCTCTTCCTAAGAGCATCGCAAAGAAGCTCGGTATCAAATAGTTTCCAGACATGGGAATAACAAAGCACATACCTAATACCATCACATCCATGAACCTCCTCTGCGGGGCTCTGGGTGTGATTTTCGCATTCAAAGGCAGCCTGGACATGGCGTTCTACATGATGCTTGCAGGTGCCGTATGCGATTTCTGCGACGGTCTCAGCGCAAGGGCACTCAAGGCATACTCGCCTATGGGCAAGGAACTTGACTCTCTTGCTGATCTGATCACATTCGGTCTTCTTCCTTCGATCATGCTTCACAGAAGACTTATCGAAGGTGGAGTTACAGGATTCTGGGCATACTTCCCGCTCATCATCGTGGTATTCTCCGCTCTCAGACTGGCAAAGTTCAATGTTGACGAAAGACAGGGAGAGAACTTCCTCGGCCTTCCTACTCCAGCATGTGCAATGTGGTGCGGTTCACTTATCTATGCGGCTGACCATGGCGTAATGTCGATGGCAAACCTGCTTCACGACACTAACCTCATCATCATTTCATCTGTAGTTCTCGCCATACTTCTTGTTAGCGAGGTTCCAATGTTCTCGTTCAAATTCCATAAGGACTCAGAGTACAACCGCCTCAGATACTGTTTCATAGGAATCGTGGCATTGTTTGCAGTTGCGACCCTCATCCTCAAGATCAACTGGTCGTACATCATCCTGCTCACCTTCACGATCTACATCGTCTTCAACCTTATCAGAGCACTGTTCTCGTTGGGTAAAACGAAATAGTAATACTCTAACACACATAAAAAACCAGCTGGTTTAATGCAGGTGACATGCCACCCCCGGCTAGGGGGTGCCCTCAAAGAGGGCGGGGGTCACCGGAATTAAACCAGCTGGTTTTTAAATATCTATCTGCTAGTAGTTAGTAGGATGAATCATGAAGTAGCTCTTAGGATGCTTGCATACAGGGCAAAGCTCCGGAGCCTTCTTGCCGATAACCACGTGACCGCAGTTTGAGCACTCCCACATCATGTCCTCGTCACGTGAGAAAACGATGCCGCCTTCAACGTTTGCAAGAAGCTGACGATAACGCTCCTCGTGCATCTTCTCGATTGCAGCAACCTTCTCAAAGAGAACTGCGATCTCATCAAAGCCTTCCTCACGAGCCTCTACAGCAAAACCTGCATACATGTCAGTCCACTCATAGTTCTCGCCCTCGGCAGCATCAAGAAGGTTTGCAGGAGTATCAGGCATCTCACCGCCATGGAGAAGCTTGAACCAGATCTTTGCATGCTCCTTCTCGTTGTTTGCAGTCTCCTCGAAGATCTTGCTGATCTGTACATAACCGTCCTTCTTTGCCTTTGAAGCATAGTAAGTATACTTGTTGCGAGCCTGTGACTCACCAGCGAATGCAGTCTGAAGATTAGTTTCAGTCTTTGTTCCTTTCAAATCTTTCATAACTATCTATGTTTTGGGTTATTAATTTTCCAATCACACAAATATAATCAATCTATTTCAATTTTCTGACAATTTTGAAGCCAATTGCAGCAATGAAGATCGACATCAAAGGAGATATGATGTTGAAGAAACAGTATGGAAGATACTCGAGCGTCGGAACCTTAAGCACGGTTGCCTGGGTCATACCGCATGAGTTCCAAGGAATAAGCACGGAAACCACAGTTGAAGAGTCCTCTACAGAACGGCTGAGGAGCTTGCTTTCGTATCCCCTCTCGCTATAGAGTTTCTTGTAAAGGCTGCTGGTAAGGATGATGGAAAGATACTGGTCACCTGTGATCATATTTGCAAATATACCGGTTCCTACAGTTGCCGCCACCATGCTCACCCTGCGTTTTACAAACCTCACAAGAGCATCTGTAAGGCTATGAAGCATGCCGCTTCCCACAAGGGTTCCTCCGAATGTACTTGCCGCAATGATAAGGAATACTGTATTGAGCATACCTGTCATTCCACGTGTGGCAACAAGCGAATTCAGGGCCTCATTACCCGTATCGATTGCTGTAGAACCATAGTATGTTATGAAAAGTCCCTTGAATCCATCAAGGAATGAAAGTCCGGCAGATGAATCGGGAACGAGTCCGGTAGCCACAGAGCCGAGAATGTGCGGCTGGAATATCAGCGCTGCAACGCCAGCAATCACGGCAGCAATGAAAAGCGTAGCGATTGCAGAGACCTTGCGGATGATAAGCAATGCTGTAAGCACAGGCACGATGAAAAGCCAAGGCGAGACATTGAATGTCTGCTTGAGGTCATTTGAGAAGTCGGCTGCACGGACAGCTGCAGTATCATCATGCAGAATACTCATTACAAGGAAGACAATGAGCGTAATGGCAAATGACGGTACTGTTGTCACCATCATGTACCTGATGTGGGTAAAGAGTGGTGTACCGACTGATGAAGAAGCGAGTACGGTAGTATCAGACAGAGGGGAAATCTTGTCACCGAAGTATGCACCGGAAATGATCGCTCCAGCTATCCATCCCGGTTCATACCCCTGCGCAGTACCGATTCCGACCAAAGCAACTCCGATCGTCGCGATCGTAGTCCATGAACTTCCGGTCATTACTGCGATCAATGCGCTGATGATGCATGAAGCAAAGAGGAAGATCTCAGGAAAGATCACCTTCATACCATAATATATCATGGTAGGGACCACTCCGCTGACCATCCATGAGCCGGCCACTGCTCCAATCAGAAGCAGGATAACGATGGATGTACCGACTGAAGTTACGTTATCCAATATGGCATCTTCAAATGTCTTCCATGGGATTCTGTAAAGGACCATGGCCAGGACTACAGTAACACCTGCCGCAAACATAAGCGCCACCTGACTTGCTCCAGAAAGAGCATCGGTTCCGAACACATATATGACAATGGAAAGAGCCGCAACCAGGACTACGAAAGGAATAAGGGATACCCACCAGGTCGGCTGTCCGTTTCTATTGAAATTCATTTTCTTACACTACTGATAATATCGGGCGCAAAGATACTAATATATATGAATAAATGAAAGAAGCCGATCCTTGCGGACCGGCTTCATATGATAATCTGAATGATTTCAAATTACTTTGCGATAACGCGAGCCATCTCAAGAACCTTGTTTGAGTAACCCCACTCGTTGTCATACCATGAAACAACCTTAGCGAAGTTAGCATCGAGGCTGATACCTGCAGTAGCGTCGAAGATTGAAGTGTTAGCGCAACCACGGAAGTCAGTTGAAACAACTGCATCCTCAGTGTAGCCAAGGATACCCTTGAGCTCGCCCTGTGAAGCCTCCTTCATTGCAGCGCAGATCTCT
>JAEIGA010006570.1_pt1 | contig 17714 bp, 9 predicted proteins | sample 9270691 | NCBI WGS metagenome assembly JAEIGA01 (sample SAMN17057246, study PRJNA624740) | gut metagenome | biome: biome; isolation source: fecal sample | host: Bos grunniens | place: China: Xizang | collected 2019 | reverse complement strand
GGTCTTGATCCCGAGAAGAATACGCTCTACGTTCAGTCCCACGTCAAGGAGCACGCCGAGCTGGCATGGTTGCTCAACTGCTTCACGGGCTTTGGCGAATTGTCCCGTATGACGCAGTTTAAGGATAAGAGCCAGAAACACGCCGATAATATCAATGCGGGTCTGTTCACCTACCCCGTGCTGATGGCGGCGGATATTCTGCTCTACCAAACCGACGTTGTGCCCGTGGGCATCGACCAGAAGCAGCACGTCGAGCTGTGCCGCGATATTGCGACTCGCTTCAACGCCATCTACCCCGATACCTTCACCATCCCCGAGCCCATCATGGCCAAGAGCGGCGCGAAGATTATGTCCCTCGCCGAGCCCACCAAGAAGATGAGCAAGTCGGACGAGAACACCAACGCCGTGGTCTACATTCTGGATGACCGCGACACCATCATCCGCAAGTTTAAGCGCGCCGTCACCGATTCCGATACCTGCGTGCGTTACGCCGAGGGCAAGGACGGCATCAACAACCTCATGACCATCTACTCGGTGTTCACGGGCAAATCCATCGACGATATCGAGCGCGAGTTCGACGGCCGCGGTTACGGCGACTTCAAGCTCGCCGTCGGTGAGGTCTGCGCCGATGCGCTTGCCCCCGTTCAGGAGAAGTTCAAGTGCTATATGTCGGATAAGGCTCAGCTCGAGGCCCAGATGAAGAAGGGCGCCGAGGAGGCGGCCTACGTTGCCCGCAGAACGCTCTCCAAGGTGCAGAAAAAGCTGGGCTTCGTCCAGATCCGCTGATCCATCAACAACACAAAACCAAGCAATTTGCAATTATTGAAAGGCAGGAAATACACTATGTCCGTTCGTCTCAATACCCGTTACGCCGCTCCCTTTATCTCGGAGGAGGAGCTTGCCAACATTCAGCCCCAGGTCGACGTCGCCCATAAGCTCCTTGTGGAGCGCATCGGTGCCGGCAACGACTTCCTCGGCTGGACGACGCTCCCCGAGGACTACGATAAGGAAGAATTCGCCCGCATTCAGGTCGCCGCAGAGAAGATCAAGAAGTCCTGCGACGTGTTCATTGCCATCGGTATTGGTGGCTCCTACCTCGGCGCACGCGCCGTGATCGAGTTCCTCAAGTCCCCCCTCTACAACAATCTTCCCAAGGATACCCCCGATATCTACTTTGCGGGCAACAGCATCAGCGCCACCGCCATCGACGAGCTCTTGAAGATCTGCGAGGGCAAGGACGTTTGCATCAACGTCATCTCCAAGTCGGGCACCACCACCGAGCCCGCCGTGGCCTTCCGCGTGTTCCGTGCGCTGCTGGAGCAGAAGTACGGCAAGGAGGGCGCGCGTGAACGCATCTTCGTCACCACCGACAAGGCGCGCGGCACCCTCAAGCACTTCTCGGACGAGGCAGGCTACGAAACCTTTGTCGTACCCGATGACGTCGGCGGCCGCTTCTCGGTGCTCACCGCTGTGGGCCTTCTGCCCATCGCCGTGGCGGGCATCGACATCGCCGCTCTCATGCAGGGCGCGGCCGACGCTATGCGCGCCTACACCGATCCCTCTATTGAAAAGAACGATGCCTATAAGTACGCCGCCCTGCGCAATATCCTGTATCGCAAGGGTAAGACCACCGAGATCCTCGTAGGCTACGAGCTGTACGCCGCTATGCTCAACGAGTGGTGGAAGCAGCTCTACGGCGAGTCCGAGGGCAAGGATCAGCGCGGTATCTTCCCCGCGTCGGTCATCTTCTCCACCGACCTGCACTCCCTCGGCCAGTATATCCAGGACGGTATGCGTAACCTGTTTGAAACCGTCATATCGGTGGAGAATAACCCCGTCAGCTACCCCATCCCCGACGATCCCGCCAACATCGACGGTCTGAATTTCCTCTCGGGTATGGATCTCAACGCCGTCAAGAAGACCGCCATGCAGGCAACCCTGCTGGCCCACGTGGACGGCGGCGTGCCTAACCTGCTCATCGAGCTGGCAGACCGTTCGGCACACTCCCTCGGCTATCTCCTGTATTTCTTCGAGCTGGCGTGCGCCATCTCGGGCTATATGCTGGGCGTCAACCCCTTCAACCAGCCCGGCGTTGAGGCGTACAAGAAAAATATGTTTGCCCTGCTCGGCAAGCCCGGCTACGAGGATGCCCGCGCCGCCCTGGAGGCAAGACTGGGTTGATCGCGCTCAACCAATAAAATCGCATAAAGCTCAAGGGGGCGATTCTCCCCGATTCGCCCCTTTGCCCATCTTTTGGGACAATAACGCGAATAAAGTTGTATATTTTTACGGAAATTTTTGCAAAGTACTTGCAATTTTATAAAAAATGTGCTATAATACAAACACAACGAACCTGCACAAGTCCATGTTCCCCATGGATGCAGAGGGAAAGGAACAACATATCATGATTAAAGTAGTAATTGGCGTAAAGGGAACCGGCAAGACCAAGACTCTCATTGACGCAGCGAACGCCGCTCTGGCAGCATCCAAGGGCAACGTCGTATGCCTTGAGAAGGGCTCCAAGCTCGTCTATGATATCAACCATCAGGTACGCCTTATCAATACAGACGATTACGGTATTGCCGACGGTTCGGCTCTTGCCGGCTTCGTGGCAGGCATTCTGGCCAGCAACAGCGACGTGACCGATATCTTCATTGACAGCGCTCTCAAGATCGCAAACAACGATATGGTCGCTTTTGAGTACTTCCTTGAGAAGCTGGATAAGCTGACCAAGGGCGCTGACATCAACGTCCTCATCACGGCTTCCATGCCCGCCGAGGATGCAACCGAGGTTATCAAGAAGTATCTCTGAAGGGTTCGGTAATACGGGCTTCCGTATTGCCAAAACGGATGAATATGGACCGCAGGCGAGCAGGGAATCTCTCTGTTCGCCTTGCGTATTTAGAAGTAGAAGGGAAGGAGGAAAGCCCGTGTTTTGTATCAAGCTCGCCGAGCTGATCGTTGAGATCGATAACCGCTATACGTTTGTGGAAAAGCAGTGTCGGGACTACCTCTGTCCCATCGCCCAGAAATTGCCCGCCTTCCGCGTGCGCGTCAGCGCCGAGGAGGTCGCGAAGTACCGCGCCGAAACCGCCCGCCCCCTCACCGATGGGGAGGCAGAGAGCTTTCTGATCTACCGCAAGATCTGCGGTGAGATGCCTCGCTTTGGTGCTTACCTGCTCCACGCCTCGGTCGTGGAGATGGATGGGCGCGGTTATGCCTTTTCGGCTCGCCGCGGCGTGGGTAAGACTACCCATACCGAAAACTGGCTCCGCCATTTTTCGGGGCGCGCCACCGTCATCAACGGTGATAAACCTCTCGTGCGTAAAGCCGCCGACGGTACCTACTGGGCGTACGGCACGCCGTGGTGCGGCAAGGAAGGGAAGCAGGTCAACCGCCGCTCCCCTCTCAGCGCCATTTGCTTTTTGGAGCAATCCCCCGTTAACCGCATCACCCCCGCCGATACGGCGGATACCGCCACACGGCTGCTGGAGGGTACCATCCTCCCCGCCACGCCCGAGAATCAGGACCGCATGGCCGCCCTTGTGGGCGCCACCGTCCGCGATATTCCCGCCTTCGTTCTCCGCTGCCGCCCCGATATGCAGGCGGTGGAAATGGCCTACGTCACCCTCTCGCAGGCGTGAGTGCGTGAGGATCTCCGAGATCGTCCATAGGTCGACGTGGCATATCAATACGATCCTGCTCTTTACGGAGAAGGAGTAAAGAAAAGGCACAGCCTCACCATAGCGGTGGGGCTGTGCTTATATCAATTCAGTTTTTCAAGAATTCTTCCCATTCTCTATGCATGTTGAACCACTTTTCACTGTGTGCACCAAGTGCGCCGATCTGTCGCGGGTGAGCGAGCGGTAACACCTTGAGTGATTTTCCGTTGATTAACACCTCGCTCGTATTACCGTAACCGTATATATCCACATATTCGCCAAGAGTAGAATACGGAACGTCTGTAACCTTTTTGAGATACTGGGCTATTGGAATATCACCGAGTAGCACAAGCAGTTCAGCTTGTGATTCGGTCAGTTCCTTAGTGATTTCAGCACTTCTTTTGGAATCGCAGAAGGTAGAGGGGCGTGTGGGAATCGTGACGGGGTTGAGCGAATATTCTTCAACCAAGGGGTTATACTTTTCCTTCAAAGCCTTAACTTGACTCGGGTTCAAACGAGTTTCGGGAAGGCAGTCGCAAAGCCATGCATCTTTTCTTGTAAATCCAAGCGGAGCAAGAATGTTCTCGTCAAGCACTTTTGCAGACGGTCCATTCAACTGCTTTCCAGCAGGCTCAAGATATCCAAGATCGGTCGGAATGGCAATTTTACTTATTATTTCTTTTGCCTCTTCAATATTGCCGTCCCAAAAGATTCTTGGCTCGGAGGCAACCGCTAAAGCCTGACAAATAATTTGTCCGTCCAATTTCCAACGTGCGTGAACTGCGCTGGCATACACTCCAAGAACAAATACCTTTTTAGGAGATCTGTCCTCTTGAATCAGCGGGTGTAGTTCCTGTCCAAAGGGAAATAAATATGCCATTTGATTACCTCCTAAGAATGGTTGTTTTGTCGAAAAAAGCCCCGAAAAATCGGGGCTTATGGCGGAGCAGGTGGGACGTAAAACGAACACATCTAATTATTCTTGTACCTCCTGTGGATAGCACCATGCGTTTTATTTTAGCTTTACGACAGATTGAAAGTAAACGAAAAGTAGGGGGATACAAACTCTTCGCTTGTATCCCCCCGAAGGGATAGTTATTTGGGTCTATAGCATACCCATTCTTGGATATTAGAAATGTTGTCTCCAGACGGCCAACTCGTGGATTCACAATCTCTATAGAAGTAATAGGTATAGATAGGATCTTGGTAACGATAGGTAGTCCTCGTGAATGTCTTATCTACCGAGCGATTTCCTTCATAATCAGCACGCACCCATCTATTGCCTCCGCCATCTTTGTCTACATAGCCCAAACTTGAACCGCTACTGGACGTGGGCAAAATGTACGTAAACCACGTTTCCTCTAAATAATAGGAGCTACTATATTGGTAAGTGTATACGTATCCCTTACCATTAGTCCAACGATAATAATGGTACTCAGTACGCGATTCTACATTTCGCACCCCGTTGGCAGGGTTCGCGGTATCCCAAGCACTCCAATCGCTCCAACCGGTTTGTTGGGTATCGTAGTGTACCCAACCATCAAGCGTAGAATAGCCGGAATTTGTAAACTCACGATAAGTATACTTTCTGGCCACAATCTGTGCATCAGCCGGAACATCGGACGCGGCGGCCCAATATACTATATCCTTTTCTACCCAATGTGCCCAAACCGTCATGTCAGTCGCAGAGCTCGGAATGGTAGCTTCATTTACACGATTGCCGTAGATATCATACCAGCCATCGAAATAATGGTAATCCCTCGTAGGTGTCGGGAGAGAACCCAAACTATCTCCAAAGGTCAACGTTTTGGAAGAAGGCCATACAGAGCCTCCATTGGCATCATACGTCAGCGTGAATTGATTCGGTGTCCACTGTGCATATACAGTCACATCTTGCGCGGTAGAACTCGTTGTGTCGGAAGTTACTCTTGTGCCACCCGCTGTCTGCCACCCAACGAAGGTGTAATTTGCTCTTGTAGGAGTAGGCAAATCTCCAAACGCTTGATCGCAAAGAACAAGTTTGGATGTCGTTCCAACGGAACCACCATTGGGATTGAATGTTACGGTGAACGAATGGGGTGTCCACTTCGCATACAAGGTAATATCCTGTGCAGGCATTGTAGTCGCAGTAAACTTGTTTGTGCAAGCCGAGTCTGTGTACCAACCTGCAAACAAGTATCCTGTACGGCTTACTGTTACGTCGTTAAAGAGTGTAGCATCTTCTGCCTTTCTCTGCGAGGTAATAGAAGAACCGTTACTTGCTACAACAGAACCACCGTTGACAACATAGTTTACAGTAAATGTTCTGCTTTCTACTTTAATTGTTCTTGAAATAGAATCGTCAACTACAAACGAGCCGTTAATATAGTGTCCGATATTTACGGTAAGTGTTGTCTGTGAACCAAGAGGTGCATTGGAGTTAATCTTGTATTGGTGAGAGCCAAGATCTGCAAGAATATTCGTGTATGCGGTACTTACCCCATTGCTGAGAACAGACGAGAACACATACTTAATATCTCCCGTAACGGGCTTCACAGCCGTGCTAAATCCATCGGTTTCAGCAGCTTTAATTTGAATATCGTATGTGAAGGAATCATCGCGGCACATACTGTCGGCAAATCCGCTATCGTTGTAGCTGTAATACTTGGTTTCAGCACGAAGAATAGATGTGTTGATTGTGAATGTTCTGCTTACAGGCGCCTGATCGGGATATACCGTAATCGTAGCGGTTACAATAAGCGTTTCATCATCAATATTCGTATAATCTTTTACAGACAAACGATTATTGACAATTTCATAGTTTGCGCTATTGCTGAGAGTCCACACAATGTCGAAATCGTTTACTGTGCTTTGAATAAACGGATTGTTATTGCTGATCACGTTATCGGCAGCAATAATGACATTGCACGAAATGTCGGGAAGTTCGCTCAAAATTTCGCTACCTTCGGTATTGGCGTTAGGTGTATACTTCTCGTCGTAATCGTAGAGATAACAATCCACACCATTGTTGTATAGAGTGTAAAGCGTTTGGATATCCGTCTTGAAGAACAGTTCCTCTGAAGGCTCTGCAAGCGCATAGAGTATTTCAAGAGAATCCAGCTCTGTCAAGCAAGAAATATCTACGTTCAAGTGAGAAACATCAAGTACTTTGAGGTTTTCATATCTCACGATCGACTCGGTATCATAGAAATCGGGTTCACTTCCTTGAATATCGGTTATGCCGGTATTCGACAAATTCAAGTATTCAAGTTGATCCATATAAGGAAGTTTCTCGATACCCGCTACATTGATACCCGCAAGAGAAAGCTCTTTCAACACATTTCCATCAAAGGAAATATGTGCGTCCGCAAAAGAAGTTTCACTCGAAGTGGTATCAAGATAGAGATACTGTAATGTTGCTTTACTTCTCTCGGAGATATTGGCACCCAAATCTACGTTTCTAATCGGATTGTTCGCTAAATCAACATATACAAGATTTCTGAACTTATTGAGCCAAGACAACTCTGTAATTCCGCAATCCTCAAATGCAATAAATTTAAGGTCGGTCATCAGGATTGTCAAAGCAGAAATGTCAAGAGTCTTGTTGATATTGTTAGCATAGAAGCATACCAGCTTGTTAAGCTCGTAAAGATCTTCGACCGCAGAAGGAAGCGTTGCGCTTGTAAACGTAAACTCAGAAACAGAAAGCGCCAATCCCTGCTCGGAAGCCATATACGCGACCATTTCGTCGGTATAATACGCCATATTGTTGTCGCTGATATCGAGGAATCTTAACGTAGATTTTCTGTTCAAAATAGATGCAATATTATCTTGATATGCCGAAATTTCAAGCGTCTTAACGCCCGTGCTATTGTTGGTTAAGATAGAGGACTCGGTTATCAAGTATGCGGGAAGCTTACAATTAGCAACGTCAAGACGAATGAGCTTATCCATCCCGTCAAGGAAGCTGAGGTTATCAATGGGCTTGCCCGAAAGAGTAAGTGTTTCAAGCTGCGTAAGTCCTGCGAGATGCGAGGTCAAACTACTTTCCTTATATGCAACGTTGCCCGAAAGCATGAGCACGCGAAGTCCCGTCATATTTTTGACGAAGGAGAAGGAGGCAACCTCATTGTTTTCTGCATAGACTTCCTTCAAAGTGGAGCTATACGCTTCAAGCACAGACAAAGTGTCAAGCTTGTTGCCCGAAACATTGATCGCTTCCAGCTTTGCGAGCGAGGTCAGAGAAGAAATATCATCAATTTCGTTATCATTTAGATAAAGAACTTTCAGCTCGGTCAGATAATCAAGGAACTCAATATTGGAAGAAATATTATTGTTTCCAAGATAAAGAGCCTGCAAATTGGTGAGTTTCTTCAGGTTGTAGGGATTGCTGATATTGTTATTTTGCAAACGAAGTTCGGTGAGATATCTCAAATCCTTAAGAGCCGAAATATCATCAATTTGGTTATCTGCAAGAGAGAGATAGATCAGATACTTAAAGTTTGCAATCGGCGCAATTTCAGCGGTAGTCAGATTATTATTCGACAATACCAATACACTCATTGCGGGTGCGTTGGAAAGCGTGGAAATGTCTTGAATATTGTTATCATTCAAGTAGATCTCACTCAACTTACCGTATCTCACACCCTCTGCGAACACAGAATCCAAAGAGGTAAAGTTATTGTAAGAAAGATCAAGGAGCTTAAGATTGATAGCATTTTTGAGTACGGGAACACCTGCGTCAGTAAGATTATTAAGTCCGCATCCTTTGGCAAGGAATGCCTCAAGATAATTCAAAGTACAAATTTCATTCATACCTCTGCTGATCTGTAATCCTGAAATGTTGAGAACTCTCAAATTCTTACAATACGAAAGGCCCGTCAAATCACTTATAGGAGGAAGAGGGTTGCCTTCCTCATCAACAAGCAATTCTGGATTTTCCACATATTTGCTCAAATCAAGAAATACAAACTTGTTATCCTTCAATGCTTCCGTAGTAAGGTTGCCATTTATTTCTCTTTCTGCCTTTAACGCATAATATAGTGATTTTTCTATGTTAACGCCGGGAACGAGCATTGTGTTTTCAGTAACAACGCTAACAGTGTAAGAAAGTTCAAAAGTCTTAACCCCATCGTCGCTTGTGTATGTTACCTGTGCCGTTAAAGGTAGCGAGGTTCCATTGACAGCTTCATTACTAATAGACACGACATTGTTCTCAACTGTTGCGATTTCGGGATTCTTTGAAATCCACTTAATCGTTGTGTTGTAAGGCGTATTGTCCGACCAAAATTCTTCATTATTGGTAACAGTCAAGCCCATATTTGCCGCAATTCGCTCAACCACACAAGAACGAATCTCAGCTTCATCAATGGCGGTTACGCTGATGTTATCAAAATATACCTTGCCATCATCTTGAAGAGGAAGTCCATTAAAGGTAACGGTGGCTATCAAATCAACTGTCTGCGAGTTGTTGGTTCGCTCAATCTGGCTGATGGGAGTTTCAACACCGTCTGTACCAACTACTGTCCAAGTTAAACGCAGTTCATAGGGAGATGCGCTTTCAAGGTTCTCGTTGGTAATTTTCTGCGGCAGTTTCAAGTTATAGTTGATGCCCTTCTCAAAGAATTTATTGAGCCAGGTTACAACACTTGCCTTATCGGGAGTTTGGTAAACACCCGCCACATTATAAACAAAGTCGATGCTGTCGGTCATTTCAATCAACCCATCAACATAAGAAACAATAGTAGCCGTCAAAGTGAGTTGTGTGTCATAAGTAGGATCACTAAATGCACCAGTAGAAGCGTTCAGGGTTGCATTGTTAGAAGACGACCAGAAGATCTTCGCGGTATAAGTACCCTGATAGGTAAGATCCGATGCGAGCACAAGATCTCCGCAAAGCCCGTTTTGTAGATCGCCGGAATAGTAGTTGTTCGTTAGCATGCGCTTATAGTAGGCCATAGCCTCGGAGACCTTTTCTCCGTAATAGGCATATATGGACACTTCGGCCTGGAGATTGGTTAAATCGGGCGCAACAAAAGAATCCTTTGCAGCAGACCATTGTCCTACCGAGTATCCCTCCTCGACAGGGGCCAGAGGAAGCTTCGTTAGATCTGAACCTGCAACCACAGATTTAGTTGCATATAGGTTGCCTGCCATATCGTAAAAATAAACATTTATACGATTTCCAAGATTCACTTCAAATTTTGCAATCTTTCGTTGGATGTGTGCCGCATCAACGATATTGATTTCGCCATCATAGTAAGCATCCGCAAAATTCAACTGATAATCAGAAAGGGTGATGATCTTTGCCAGATGTCTTCTCAAATCGGCTGCATCCAAAATATTTACCGTACCGTTTAGGTCAATATCGCCTGCACTCTGGATGTTAAGTGTTTGAAAATCAATATCCAAAGGCAACTGCACATTGGATGTACCAACGTAACGGCTCGACAAATATTCATAATTTCCGTCAATAGACAAAAGATCATACGATCCAATGCCAATATTCTCATCAACTATAAAGGTCAAGGTCAAAATATTGCGAGCTGATGAGGTATTGTTGGTTCTCGAATAGTTTAAGTGAATCAGTCCGGGCGTGCTATCGTTAACAATAACCGTTCCTCCAGCATCTTCATCTTCCTCCGCACTAATAAGAGTAACCAAATCGGTATTGTATTTCAAACTAACTTGGAACGTACCAATTTGAGCATCTTCCGCTATGTAAATGGTAGTCGTAAACTCCTGGCCAGGCATAGCATTGTATTCCGTCAAACAGAGCGTAGGATTGGAATATCCTGCCGCAGATGCAGAAACTGCAAATGAAGAAATAACAAGACAAGAAAGGAGCAACGCAAATATGAAAGAAATCTTCTTAATATGGTTTTTCATTTTCATATCCTCCTATCTTAATTATCGGGATAAAGCTTATTCTTATAAGCTTCAAGCAGAGCTTCTTCAGATAAGAATCCATCCCAAAAATCATCCCAGAACACGGCTTCACCCGTACCCCAATGCTCGATATATGGCTGTGTATTCTTCATATATGCTCGGCAAGTGCCTTGCATTGTGGTAAGTAGACAATACTGATAGTCCGTAGTTATCCATTCCCCATTAACTTTGCATTGAAGTTCACATTTCATCGGCATATAAACAGTATATTGAACGACTTTCCATTGCAGTGGAGAACCTGCCGCATTAAAATATGCAGCATTATATACTTGTGTGACAGTTTTAGAATCCTCGGTTGACCAACTTGTATTTGTCGAAGAAGATGATCCCGTAGCTTTAGTAACGCGGTTTGCCACCTCGGTCCAACCGTGTGTTTCTGACAAAGAATCTTCCGAAGTAAATGAATTATCTTCGCTTACACTAAATGATGATTCATTTGAATAATTTGCACCCGCTGTAAATTCGGCTTTTAAACCAGCAATTTTACCTCCAAAAGTCGTTTCACTTCCTATGGATATTGTATTGGAGTTTGAGTGTGTTTGCGACCATCCCTTAGTTACTGCTAAACTCATTCCCTTAGAATACGAAAAATCAACATCCTTTCCCTCAGCTACTTCAACAGATGTTTGCGTTTCGGAACTTGTTTCTTTTCCTTCGGAAATAGAATTGCCTGTCGTATAAGATATCTCCAAGCTGTTCGCACTCGACCAATCATTTTCTTCCCCTGTTACATCCATTATCATTGCGTTTGCATAATCAAACGGATCATAAAACAGTAAACGTCTGTCATCGTCAATTCGAAGGCTCGCAACCGCTTGCGAAGAATATGTAATATATTCATACCAAGCCTTTTCAGCGGCGGATGCACTTGCAGCACCCGAAATTTCGGGGGGATTTCCGCCCTCTCCCGTGATGCTATTGATGTCGATTTTTTGATACTTGCCGTATGTTTGCTCTAAATCCTGCTTTGTAAGCGTGTCCTTAGAGGTAGCAGTGCTTCCGACAGCAGCTACAACAATCATTCCCATTGAAAGAGAGAGTGCCAAGCATAGGGCAAGCGATTGAAACAGCTTTTTCTTTGCTTTCATAATGTCCTCCTTAGTAAATATAAATGTTTCCTTTTACCGACGTACTGTTGGTCAAACCCTCTTTGGATTGCACATTCAGTAAATCAATTGGTAAATCTGTTGTAAGAAACTCTACGTCTTCACATTCAAAATGCAGCCGAACTATCGTGCCATTTTGAATGTCTTTGTTAGTGAAATCAAAGTGTAATATCAGGTATTCATCTTTGACTTCAACGGGTGAAAACAGGTATTCGGACGAATTGCTTTCAAGATATGTCAACACATCACTATCGTATGCGATACCAATTTTTGCGGTTGTCGTATCAATCATCCCACCTATTTTCAAATCAATCCAAAGATCATCACCACCGTTTACGTAATAGGTGTCAATGTAAAAAACATTTGGATCTTTTGCAACGCTTTGATAAACGGGGTGAACTTCGGTATCCTCGGTAATCGTACTTAGGTTTTTGTCCCATCCTTTGAACACCTTGTTCTCCAAGATTGACAGTGATTTGTCGAAAAATACCGATTTCCCATCCTTTACTTTGTACTCTGCAATCAGAATGTTTTTGCCATCATAGAATTTTACAACGTGTTTGTTGGCTTCAGCCGATGTCCACCATATAATTCCACTTGTTATAATTCCAACTAACAAAATACCAACAATCAGCAGAATAAAAAGTGTTTGTTTTTTCTTTTCCGTCATTGCATCACCGTCCTATCAAGTCGATTATTCCGTTACGTACATCGCACTCGACGTTCTCGTAATCGTCTGAATCGTTAACTCTCACGGAAAGCTCAACAGCAATATTTAGAGGAATTTGCTTTGTAGTGTTACCAATCAACTTGAAAGAAACATCGCAAAGGTCTACTTGCCCTGTGGTGTTGTTTGTACTGATATAGTTAAGGTAGATAATGCCGTTTTCGGCATCACAATTTGCTGTAATATCTGCATCTTCAGCAGAAAATCCAACAAACTGCAAAGCAGAATTATCATATGTTATCTTTAACTCGAAACAGCAAATATCCACCTTACCGCAAAGGCTCAAGGGCAGCGTTACAGTATCTCCCGTGACTCCGTAACCATCCGATATTGCGATTACATTTCCTTCGTTTGCAATTGCATTCCGTTTCGGAAGAACTGTGATATCCTTGGTAACAGCAGTTAAATCAGCATCCCATCCACCAAAAACATACCCTTGCAACATCATCGGGGTTCCGGGAGAAGCGGGTGCTTCTCCCGAAACAACAGTCATTTGCTTGAAAATGCTTTTATCATCATTCAAGAAGGTTACGGTATAAATTGGTTCGGGTTCATTTACGTCGACAAGTAGCGTAGTTTCTTCTACATTGCTCTGTTTATCGCCATCAGGATTGTTACAATCTTTCAACGAAAAAACCAACGCTACAACCAATGCCGTTATGATCAATGTTACACAAATGGCGATAATAATTATCTTGCGCTTCATTGGATACGTACCACACCGGGAATCAACTCATAATCAGCATCGGAGTACGTTCCGGCATCGTTTACGTAAACAATGTCCTTCGCATCACCTATATATATATCGGTGCTGCTGACCGTAGTCCCCGCCTTGACTCTAAATGTAATTTCCGTCAAAAACTTATCTCTCGTGCGGTTTTTATCTTGAGAATGGTTGAGAACAAACATTCCTTCATCCTCAAGGTAGTTGATTGTTACCTCTTGGTCGTCATAAGAAACAACCTCCAAAACAGATGCGTCATAATACAAACACATATCAAACGTAAGAAGCTTTACAGTTCCTGTAAGATTTACTTCTACCGTAAAGGTTTCTCCTGCAGAAGAAGTTGCAGAATCAATCAAGAAAATATTGCTGGCATCTTCACTTACATAGTCCGCTTGAACTGTTTGATCAGCAGTAACGTTTTCATACTCGCCTCGCCACCCTGCGAAAATATATCCACTTCTTGTGGGATTTTCAGGCAGTTTTGCCATTCCACCACTTACAACGCTTTCAGTTCCCAAAACCGTACTTCCGTCATAATCAACGAATGTAACAGTATATGTTTGCTGTACGACAAGTTCTTTATAATTTGCTGTAACTACTTCATTGTTAAGAACATTGGTATATGTTCCACTCCAAGATGTGAACTCATATCCATCTCTGGCAGGATCAGCAGGGGGAGTTGCATCTGCACCGCTATCGACAGTCTGCGTTTTCAATACCGTTCCATCGTAATCCTCAAAAACAACCGTAAACTGCTGGATGTACTGCGCCGTAATTGTAGTATTGGATGTAATGTTCCCATATGCTTTATCCCATCCAGCAAATCGGTAACCCGTTCTTACGGGATCTGCAGGAGCAGTCGCGCTCTTTCCGCTTTCAACAGTTTCCACCTTAAGCTCGGTGCCGTCGTAGTCAACAAAGGTTACGGTATATGTAGCAGGCGTAGGATTAGTCGTTGTAACGCCGACGTAACCGGCATCAATTTCTGTTCCGTTGGAAAGCACGATCCAAAGGTGGAGATTTTCGTCAACGTAAGCACCAACTACACTTACACCGTCTGCACCATCTTTGCCGTCAGCGCCATCCTTACCATCAGCACCGTCTTTACCATCGGTGCCGTTGATACCGTCTTTTCCGTCTGCGCCGTCCTTACCGTCGGTACCATTGATACCATCCTTGCCATCGGCTCCGTCAGCACCTTCAGCCTTTACATTGGTGTTCGTATCACCGATCCACCAGTAGCCGTCCTTAATGTAGGGAGTCTGGCCGTCTACACCGTCCTTACCATCGGCACCGTCTTTACCGTCAGCGCCGTCGGCACCATTCTTACCGTCGGTTCCATCGATACCTTCGGCCTTCACATTGGTGTTGGTATCACCGATCCACCAGTAGCCGTCCTTAATGTAGGGAGTCTGGCCGTCGACACCGTCTTTACCGTCAGCACCGTCCTTACCATCGGTACCGTTGATGCCATCTTTGCCATCTGCGCCGTCCTTACCGTCGGTTCCATCGACACCCTCGGCCTTCACATTGGAGTTCGTATCACCGATCCACCAGTAGCCGTCCTTGATGTAGGGAGTGTGACCGTCGGCACCGTCCTTACCGTCTGCGCCATCTTTACCATCGGTACCGTTGATACCGTCTTTGCCATCTGCGCCGTCCTTGCCGTCGGTTCCATCGGTACCTTCGGCCTTTACTTTGGTGTTCGTATCACCGATCCACCAGTAGCCGTCCTTGATGTAGGGAGTCTGACCGTCGGCACCATCTTTACCGTCAGCACCGTCCTTACCATCGGCACCGTCTTTACCTGCAGCACCTACAAGAGATGCCAGCCACTCGGTTTCAGAGCCCTTATAACCGTTATCAACGGCAATCTCATAAGCCGACTTACCGTTAGCACCATCTTGGCCATCAGCACCTGCGGCACCCACAAGAGACGCGAGCCAGGTCTGAACATCGCCCTTATAGCCGTTCTCCACAGCAAGCTCGTAGGCGGACTTACCGTCTGTTCCGTCCTTGCCATCCTCGCCCTTTTCTGCGGCTGCGCCGTCCTTACCGACGAGAGATGCCAGCCACTCGGTCAGAGTTCCCTCAAAGCCTGCCTCACAAGCCAGCTCGTAGGCGGACTTACCGTTTGCGCCGTCCTTACCATCGGCACCGTCTTTACCGTCGGTACCGTTGATGCCGTTCAGACCATCCTTGCCAACGAGAGAATCCAGCCACTCGACGAGCGTGCCTTCAAAGCCGTTCTCGCAAGCCAGCTCGTATGCCGACTTGCCGTTTGCGCCATCCTTACCGTCAGCGCCATCTTTGCCGTCCGTTCCATTCTTGCCGGCGAGCGAGGCAATCCACTCAGCCTCGGTACCCTTGTAGCCAAGCTCTACCGCAAGTTCATAGGCAGACTGGCCATCCTTACCGTCGACGCCGTCCTTACCGTCAGCACCGTCAGCACCGTCTGCGCCATTCGCTCCGTCCTTACCTGCTGCACCCACGAGAGATGCCAGCCAGGTCTGCACATCGCCCGTGTAGCCGTTTTCCACAGCCAGCTCGTAAGCAGACTTACCGTTTGCACCGTCCTTGCCGTTAGCGCCCGACGCACCTACAAGAGAAGTAAGCCATTCAGCTTCGGTGCCCTTATACCCCTTTTCAACAGCGAGTTCGTAGGCAGATTTACCATTTGCGCCATCCTTACCGTCTGCACCGTCTTTGCCATCAGCACCTGCGGCACCCGTAGCGCCAGTCTCACCGACCAGAGACGCAAGCCACTCGGTGACGGTTCCTTCGTAACCGTTCTCAACAGCCAGCTCGTATGCGGACTTGCCATTGGCACCGTCCTTGCCGTCTGCACCATTGGCACCATCGGCACCGTTCGTGCCATCAGCGCCGTTCTTACCTACCAGAGATGCCAGCCATTCGGTCAGGGTGCCCTCAAAGCCGGCCTCACAAGCCAGCTCGTAGGCAGATTTTCCATCTGCGCCATCTTTACCGTCGGCACCATCTTTACCGTCGGCACCGTCTTTACCGTCGGTACCGTTGATGCCGTTTAAACCATCCTTGCCGACGAGAGAATCCAGCCACTCGACGAGCGTGCCTTCAAAACCGTTCTCGCAAGCCAACTCGTAAGCGGATTTACCGTTGGCACCGTCTTTACCGTCGGCGCCATCTTTACCGTCGGCGCCGTCCCTACCGTCTGCACCGTCCTTGCCATCAGTACCGTTCTTGCCGGCAAGGGACGCGATCCATTCGGCCTCGGTACCCTTGTAACCAAGCTCTACTGCGAGCTCATAGGCAGACTGTCCGTCTTTGCCGTCAGCGCCGTCCTTGCCATCAGCTCCATCCTTACCGTCAGCACCGTTTGCGCCATTCGCTCCGTCCTTACCTGCGGCACCCACAAGAGAGGCAAGCCAGGTCTGTACGTCACCCTTGTAGCCGTTCTCTACGGCCAGTTCGTAGGCAGACTTACCGTCCGCACCGTCCTTACCGTTAGAGCCCGAAGCACCTACAAGAGAAGCAAGCCATTCAGCTTCGGTGCCCTTATATCCCTTTTCAACAGCGAGCTCATAGGCGGATTTACCATTTGCGCCATCCTTACCGTCGGCACCATCCTTACCATCAGCGCCCGCGGCACCCGTAGCGCCTGTTTCGCCAACCAGGGATGCCAGCCACTCGATGACGGTTCCTTCGTAACCGTTCTCAACAGCCAGCTCGTATGCGGACTTACCGTTCGCACCGTTCTTACCGTCTGTGCCGTTGGCACCATTGGCACCATCAGCACCGTTTGTACCGTCAGCGCCGTTCTTACCTACCAGAGATGCCAACCACTCGGTCAGCGTTCCCTCAAAGCCGGCCTCACAAGCCAACTCGTAAGCGGATTTACCGTTTGCACCATCCTTGCCGTCAGTACCGTTCTTACCGTCAGCGCCGTTCAGGCCGTCCTTGCCGACGAGAGAATCCAGCCACTGGGCAAGCGTGCCTTCAAAGCCGTTCTCGCAAGCCAACTCATAGGCGGACTTGCCGTTTACCCCATCCTTACCGTCAGCACCGTCTTTGCCGTCAGCGCCATCAGCACCGGCGTCGCCCTTTTGGCCTACCAAGGACTCAAGCCACTGATCCAGCGTGCCCGTATATCCCTTTTCCACGGCAAGCTCATAGGCAGATTTACCGTCCTCGCCGTTTTGACCGGCAGGACCGACCTCACCTACGAGAGATGCGAGCCATTCCGCGACCGTTCCGGTGTAGCCATTTTCAACGGCGAGCTCATAGGCCGACTTGCCGTCCATGCCGTCTTTGCCATCGACTCCCGCCGGCCCTTGCTTTCCGCATCCGGAAAGCAGTGAAAGAACCATCAGTATGGATAATACTAATGCTGTCACCTTGGGAAACTTTGTTTTCATGTCTGTACCTCCATAATATTACTTGGATTTCACCACATAATTTGCCTTATATGGTAAAAGAGTAATTCCAACTCACTTTTGTATATCAAAAATAGCAGCACAAAAAAGACCAATGAAAAAAAGGTTCTTTCATTGGTCTTGTTGTCGCGATTTTTATGTACTTTCCTAGGT
>JAEIGA010006569.1_pt1 | contig 17714 bp, 46 predicted proteins | sample 9270691 | NCBI WGS metagenome assembly JAEIGA01 (sample SAMN17057246, study PRJNA624740) | gut metagenome | biome: biome; isolation source: fecal sample | host: Bos grunniens | place: China: Xizang | collected 2019 | reverse complement strand
GTTACTATATTATATTTAAACTCATAGTCCTTTACTTCATCATTATTCTCTGAGTGCCAAATTTCTTTCCAACGCTGAGAAAATCTTACTTGTTCTATACAAGAAGTTTGACATTTCTTACAACCCCAATAATTATCATAATTACCTTTAAAATTAATATCTTTATCATCTAAGTACATCTCAGAGCCGCATTCTCTACAAAGTATTTTATTAGATGTATTAGAAGCTCTAATGAGCTTTATTAAAGCTTCTTCTGCTAAGCTTTTCTTGCAAAATACAGATTTTCCAAAGGTATAAAAAGGTATAGAATAATATTCACAATGACCTTCTGGAGAAACCCTCTGTTCAATGATTTCAAGCGCCTGACCAATGCGTTGTCTAATTTCTACGATAACACCTTCACCAATTATCCAATTATTAGGACTCTTTTCGAGTATTCTATATACAGTAGAACCAACTTTACAAGGGGGCGCTATCATACCTTCTTCAAAAAGGTAATTAGCAAGCTTTTCAATAGCTTGAGGCATCCAAGTCTCTTTAAGTGTAGAATGCCAAACAGGAAAATTATTTAAAGTCTCTAAAAGTTGTGTTTTTTCATGCTCAGTCATAATAGTCACCCTTTCTGTATGTTACCATTTCAGTGTAATCTCATAGCTATCAAAGTTTTCACGTTTAGAAATTTTTAATTCCAGGTCTGTTGAATTAAATCCTAATTTTTCAAATTCAGTAATAAACCTTTGATAGTAACTCTCGGGCTCAACATTACTCGGAATAAATAAAGTTGTATGATTATGAGTACTACTTCCAATAGCCATTGAACAATGCGGCTTAATTAAAGATACATGATATATTCGTGTATTACAAAAAATATTTAGTTGCTCCTTAATACCTTCCATATACTTTTGAATATCCAACATAGCTAAATAAGTATCAGCTTTGTGGCTAAGTTCTTGTTTAAAAGTCATCTTTAGTACCTCACTTTTTATTTAAAACTTTTTCAGCTGCTGTTTTAGATAAAAATACATTTACTCCGAAAGTATAGTCTTCCCAAAACCTAATATTGTGGTCAGCTAAAATTGGTTTTGCACCCTCTTTAGTAATAGTAATATATTTTATAGTATCAGTTTCAAGCTTACCCGTTTCTCTATCTATATAATACAGTATATCACCTGGTTTATAAGGTACAAAAGTAATATTTTTATTTAAAATATGCTCTGCCATTACTTCAGCACCACGATAAGTGATATAAGGAGTCATAAGAGAATCACACTCAGCATAAGCAGAGTAAATAAGTTCAATTAACTTATTTTTGCTTTCTTCGTTAAACAAATCAATCATCTAGAGCTTTCCTCCTTAGTTATATTTAGCTGTGAGATTCTTTTAGCGCACTCAGTCTCAGCGGCTTCTAAGTCAGTAAATAAGTATTCATTAAATTCGTCTAGAGTGTAGTCACCAGCAGAATGTCCTAAAGTTACACGAATCTTCCAAGACTTATCAGCTTTCTGCTGAAGCATAGATACTCTACCCTTCACTACCTCATAATCGAGCACTATGAATTGGCCATTCTCATATTTTCGTATACTTTTTACGCTCCATACGGGTTGGTCTATATAAGCAGGAGTATATCGGTCTTTGTGCTTAAAACCAGTAGAACATTCTTCTACAGTCATGCCTGTTTCTTCATCTATATGATAATGACAAGCATTATAACAAAGACAATCTTTACAAATATTCATTTTGTCAGTCCTTTTAAAAAATTCTTTAATTTAGTTTTTATAATACACCAAGTAGTTGGCTCAAAGTGTGCCAGCTCATAAGATAAGCACTCGTTCCAAAAAGAGCAAGGCTCTACAACAGGAGTACCAGCATTCAGACACCAACGACAATTATCGCAACATTTATTATAACTCATATATTACCTCTTAAATAGAAACGTGAACTGTTTTTACAATATCAGCTTTATAGCCCGCATAAAAAGAACTGCGTGATTTCTTATAAGCTTCTATATCTTTTAATAAACGTTTATAAAAATATCTACCTTTATTAATAGGCACAAAAGCATAATTTTCAAAAGCCTTAGCTATATATTTACAACCTTGCTTTTCAATATGAATCTGTCTTTTAAGCTCAGAACAATCTCCATGTTCTTCATATGTTAATCCAGTTATTAAAATCGGCATTTTCAGATACTCCTTTTTATCATGTTGGCACCACACTGAGGACAAAATTTGTAAGTATTATTAGAAGGTTCTTTACAGTTGGAACAGATAACTAACTTAAACATCGGATTAGGACATTCCTCGTCTGTCTCTAATCGCCAGCTTCCATAAATTACTGGCTTAACCGACTCTTCACAAGCTTTTTCAAGGTTTTCTTTAGTAATAAAAGTGGTTTCTGAAAAGCCTCCATCTAAAATATAAGAAGTATATTCAAGTTTATCAATATCTACATATCTAGCCATTTTATATTCCTTTCAGGCGCATTTTGTTTAAACCTATAGCAGATAAAGCTATATCACGTACTTCATCCCATCTAGATTTAAAAGCTTCTGGAAACTCAATAGGAGGAGTATTCTTAAGCTGGTCTATTATACCTAGCATATTAGGTATTACCATCATATCAGTATACTCCAGATCGGGTAAATCTGGAAAGTTAAGATTTTTAGCATGGAAAGAAAAGTTTTCACGCATACGTATTTCTAACTGTGCAACTCCATTATCTATGGTAATATAATGTTCCTCATTCATATAAAGATACTGCCAAAGAATAGGTATTTCATCAAAAGCCAAAAGATTATCAACAGTTCTCATTTAATCAACCTCCCTCATAGTCGCACCGCAATTTAAACAACGTTTAGTTTTAACAAAGTTATCATTAATATCCACTGTTGCTGCATGATGACATTTAGAGCATCTGTATACCTTACCTTGAACCTCTTCCCAATAACCACAGTCAAAGACTTGAGACGAGTCTATTACTGGAGCATTTTCTATAATACTTCGAGCCCAACAAAGACCTTTATAAATAGGCTTATTTATTCTCCAAGAGGTATCATCATTAGTTTCTAGCTCTATCTGAGCTTCGGCCATCTTACTTATGAGCAAGTCCACATCAACAAGTCTAGGCACGATTATTCCACCTTTCGTTATATATAATATATAATACAGCATGAGTTTAATTAGAATTACAAGATAAAAAGAATCTGATATTAATTTATCAGATTCTTTAGTCTTATTAACTTAGCCATTGACTGCCTCCTCATCCATTTGCGCGCCACATTTTGGACAAAAATTAGAAGGACTATAAGGCATTGCACCACAAGCTTTACACACAACATAAGAACCACGATGTATCCAGCTACTGTGAACTACCTCTCTTACATCTGCAGCAGGAACATTTTTAATATCTTCACACAGAACTGCCTCATCCCAGAATTCTTCAGTAAAATCAAATCCGCTCATCCTACGTTTATGATTTAAGATAAGTTGACGATCAACATATTCTTTCATTACTACCGACTCCTCCCTACTGTACATAGCCAATAGAACCAATAGCCACCAGCAAGTATTGGGCATAATAAGTTAAAGAAGATAGTAAGTACAATACAGCCGAACCGATTGACGTTAATATTTTCATATATACCCTTAGGATTAAATATTTCTCTAAGTGTTTCAGAATTATTAGAATAAGGAATTAAGAGCAATAGTATAAATCCTAAAACACTCCAAGCGATAGCTATAGCTAAGCTAATTCCTACAATATCAGTCATATGTAATTTCTCCTTTCATTTCAGCTCCACAATGAGGGCAATATTTATATTTATGCTTAGCCGTGTGTCTACCACAAATACTACATTCCATCATAGTATGAGAATAATATTTCCAAGTACCTTGTTTAGAGGCTTCTATTAAAGTAACTCCTATATCTACAAGACTGCTTGCGATATTTCGGGTGTTCCAAGTAATACCTAGCAGTATAAGAACTTTAGTAAGCTCTTCAACAGCTTTATCATGCTTATTATTCGTCAAGATTAATCTCCTTCATCTTTGCCCCACATTTAGAGCAGTAGTTAGTTAGTCGATCAAAATGACCACAGTTATCTCCTACCGAAGCGGGTTCACCACATAAAGAACAAACATAGTCATTTCCAAGTAAGCCTTTATGTACTACTTCCCATTTGCCTGTTAAAACGCTACCTGGTATAAGTGGAAGATTAGTAAGTCTTTTAACAACATCTTCTGAGGTGTGACCGTCCCACTCAGGAGCCATAGAAAGCTCCTGTACTTTAAACATATCCCAGCAAGGTTCTACATCAAAATGATAAGTTGCATAGCCTTCTGGTGTATTTATACCGACTACAAACATTCCAGGAAACATATCGCCTGTACTGTGCAATTTGCTCTTCCAGGCTTTATCTGGCATAGAATTACAAATTACTGAAAAAAGTACTGCTCTGTGATGATAGAGCTCATTAAAAGTATGAAAGCCGTCAGATACTTCTCCTATACCTTCTACAGGTACCTCAACTACTCTTGCGGGCTTACGAGCAAGTATAATATTATCACGTATATCAACTACAGTACCTGCTGCAATATGACACTGCACACTACCATCGTCTATATAAGTTTTTATTAAGCTATCCAATTCAGAGATAACACTATCTCTTTCTATAAATTGCTTCTGCATGTTTTCCATAGACGGTGCTTCTCTATATTCTTTTGCTACACTATCTTCTATGCCTTTTTTATAACCATTCTTATAGGCTACTTCTGTTGCTGTATATACATTCATATTAATCCTCCTGATTATCTATTTTAGTGAACTCAAGCCTAAGCTTTTCAAAGGTATCTAAGTAAGTCTCCCACTTATTTTCGTCCCACTTCTGAGTAAAGTCTTCCATAGTAAATACCTTATCATAATTAAAGAACAAAAGACCGTGATAAATTTCCGGTAGAGCTTTTACTAGTCTTGCATAGTCGGGACGTTCGAGTTTATCTGCTATAGCTCTACACGCTTCAGCAAGCTTATTACCTACATTAATAAATAAATTTATTTGTGCTTTAAGATTAAACAGCTCATCTTTATAGTCCGCAGCATAGCAAAGAAATTCTTCAGTCTCGTTAGCAAGGATTACCTTAAGTAGATGCTTTTTATTGATTACGTTATTATTACGTGCATAGTGTGCCATAACATAAGCAGGAGATTTAATTTTAACTCTATGGAACCAATGGTCTACAACTACAAATCCTTCTTCATCCCAACCAAGTTCTTCTGCAGCTTTAATACAATCATCTAGGCTTCTAAGTGGGAATACCTTAGGTCTATGAAATTCAGACACGCTACATCGTTCCATTTCAGTAGCATTACAGAAGAACTCTTCTCCAGTAAACTTATCTCTAGCGCCGAGAAAATAGATAGCTGGTTCTTCATAAGGAATAACAACTCTATTATACGGACCTACCAATTCAAACATATAGGTAAGGTCAGGGTTTAAGTCTAGAGTAACTTCGGTGAAAGTATTAAAATAATCATACACAATATCTTTAAAATACTCCCCAAAACTTTCATACTTAATATCTCCTAAGGTTGCTTTATAAGCATCAATAGTGCTATTAGTAGAAATATGCCATTTATTTTCATCATACCACATTTTAATGAGCGAACCATCTATCTTTTCAGTAACAAAGGCAGTAGACCAATCTATTTCAGGAACATAGCTTTCTCCATAGTTACCGAATTTATTAAATGCCCAGCAAACTGGATTTTCCCATTGGCCATTTTTAAATATAATGCCACGGGCTTCCTGAACTATTCTATTATTAAAGTCAGAATGAATCTGGTCATAGTTAAAAATTACATAATTGCCATCTCGCTTAATCTTAAGAAAGAAAGGACTTGCAGAAAGAATCTCTAGCCAGTCTTCATGCTGAGAACAAAAATATCCTATTTCAGTGTTATACATATTATAAACCTCCTAGCCTATTAGTCAACCAGAGGAACCCATTCTCCAGCGGCTAGCTTTTCTTTTAAATCTTCAAGTGTGTAAAAAGCCTTAGTAATTTTTACTGGACTTCTATTCTGATTATTCTGAGCCACAGTAGCAGGTCTGAGGTTCTCTCTTCGACAATCACCTCGCATATGATTTACATGATCTATAACAACTTCTGCCTCAGATAAGTGACAATCTCTAGCTATCTGTTCTATAGTATTTCTAAGCGCTTCACGATAATAAATCTCAGTGTGCCTTCCAGTACCGTTACTATTAATTTCTGTGGTTGTTAAAGTAGCTTCAGGTCTATTGCCTCGGCTAGACTTCCAACGCTTGCGATGTAGACTACGACCAAAGTAATCTTCTGTAGTTACGTGTGCAAGAAGCTTACCAGCAAGCCAAAGTAAACAAGTACCATCAACTAAGCGTAGATAAGGATTTTTTGCTATAGAGTCTTCAGCAGTAGCGGTAAAACCAAGCTTCTTAGCAAGAGGCAATTCTGCTTTAAGTGTGTTATATGCCATATAAAGTCTCCTTCATTTTAAAATAATCTATGAAATATAATACAGTCTATACAATAAAAAATTACCAGCTATTTAAAAATTTAAATAACTGGTAATCTGTTTTATGGTCTTAAATAGGCGTAGCAGTCAATAAGTAACTTGTATCTCTATGGCAGACTTTTCTAAAAACTATACTCTTTGCATGTCGTCTGGATAGCGCTTCAACTTCATAAGAAACTACAGGAAACTTAGTAAATTTATCTACTATATAAACTTTATATCTTTTCATTAAATATACTCCTTAGACAACTTCAGGAGTAGGACGCTGTACAAAACAGTTATCCTTATGATTCTGTAGCTCTTTAAGAATCTCTATATCTCTAGCAATAAGAATACATCCATGTCCGACTAGATTAATAGCAAGAAGTCTAGGAGCATTCTTATTAAACATAGTAACTGAACCAGGAGCATCTGTAATAAGTTTAGGAAGAATATCGTAAATTTCTTCTACTTCTTCAAGAGCACCACATGGCACAGGATTTTTAGTACGTACCATCATAGCATCATTGATACCTGCGGTATCTACATAGCAATGTGCATGAATCATATAGTTAGCCCAAGGGAAAAGTCTATACAGTCTAAGCTGTACAGGAGTATCTACGGAAGGCTTAGCTTCACCGAAGTATCTAGTCTTATTATCTTCATCTAAATAAGTAGGTACAAAGCTTGTAGCACATATATCAGACTTATCTACATTTCTTCTACTAACATAAATAATGCCATTCTGACCTCGGAATGAGGGAAAACCATTCTGACATCTAAAACTCATGTTACCCAAGAATCTCTCTGTACCCTTTGCAGGTCTAATAAGGTTGTGAAAGATGTCTGCACAACTATGAGCAAAGCTAAAAAACTCTGTTTCCTCAGGCACCTCAGGAGCCTCTGAATTAGTGTCTGGGATAGTAGGAACACGGGTAAACTGAGTTAGCTGGTTAATCCTATTTAGTGCTTTAGCACACATCTCATTCACCATGAATCCGTCGTAGAAGACATTACCAAGAGGATCAAACACCATCATATTAAATAAGCCGTCCGGATCTTTAGAGAACTCTATAGTAAGATTAGCTTTGATAGCAAGAGCTCTACTGATTAATTCAGCAAATGTATACTTCCCATCATCATTACGCTTAGAAGTAATAAGGATGCACTTCGGATTAAGTGCTTTTACATCACGAACTTTTACTTCATCATTGGGTACATTCGCAAACCAGAACACCACTTCATAGTCTACTACAGAAGGCCAGATAACCTGATGAAGGTCAGTTACCTTACCACCGTTAAATGCAGTAACATCGAATCTAGTATCCGTAAGGACATGTCCTATTATACTATCAATTAGTCCAGAAGGTCTGCCACCATCACGGTCAAAAGTACCACCAACAAATAATGTTTTAATCATTTTCATTCCCCTTATAAAAAATATTATAGTCTTTACAGAACCTAGCAAACTGCTCTCCAGTAAGACGTTCTAGAATCTTAAGCATCTTCCAAGTATGCACATACTCTATAGATACTCTACCTGTAGGCAGATGACTAACATCCCATCCTAAAGCTTTCGCAATCTCAACTGATTCGTCATATGGAACTACTCTCTGCCAGCCGGAGAAATCCTCGCCCCAGCCGTTATGTTCTTTAAGTGCTTCTGCGGTAAGTCTAGATATCTCTTGTTCTACTTCTGATTCATCACAGAACCCGGACACACTAGAGAACAAATAAATCTTATGTCTTTCTGATATAGGCTTACTCCAGGGAAACTTCTTATGTGTATAAGTGTTCTCACCTTCGAGTAAGAATCCTTTATGAAATTCTACTAACATTAGTATCCTCCTTTAATCATCTAAATCACTAAGTAAAGCTCTTCGCTCGTTGCCCATAGGGTGCTTCTGCTTATAGTCTTCTATAAACTGAATTGCCTCAAATCTATTTTTACACTTAACTCTAGCTGTTGGACTGAGCAACCCTGCAATCCAAGTTTCATCTTTACACATATGCCACTGATAAGGTGTCATCTCCATACACCACCAGCAGCTACCATTAGTACCATCTGACTTACCAAAGTTAGGGCAGTGAATATGCTCCTGTACCGGATATACATAATGCTGTCGACACCAAGTTAATGTTTCTGGAACAAAGTTATTATCCATTTATTTATCCTCCTTTTGGAATATCATTCTTGCAGCACACCTAGGACAAGCATGCCACTTATAGCCAATTATTTCTCCAAGAGTACCGTTAGTACCATTTCCTATTTCTAGAACCTTATAATCTTCTGCAAGGTAGCCACAGTTAGAGCATTCAAGCCATGTATAATCATTTTGGCTCTTTCTATCTTTCCAAGTAGCAACTTTAGGTTTATACCAGCCACATTCTTCAGATAACCACCAAGCCTGCATTTCGTATGTATCAAAGTCATTTGAATTACACTGCACATATCTTAAATCATCAGCAAGTTCTTTCAGCTCATCCTTATTCATTCTGACACTTCCTTAGCTAAATCTAAACCTAAACAAATAACAGGTAAGTCTTTTATTGCATCCTGAACTGCACATATGCCTGCGTAGAAAGTTTCTCCAGTATGCATGTAGCCGGGTTCATTATACATAGTTGAAAGTAAGTTATTTAAATCTTCAAGTTTAATATATTCTTCCATTATCAAACCTCTATTTCTGATATATTTAAATAGTTTCATAGATATAATACAATAAAGGATAGCTTAAAATTAAGCTATCCCATAAGATTTTATAATTTACTTTTCACAAGGATTTTCTACTTTAAGCTGTTTAGCAAGTCTACAAATAATATCATAAGCACTCTTTGCACAGGCAAGTTTCTCAGCATCTTGAGCATCTTGGACTGCTTTATAAGCACCCATCAAAAATCCTTTAATAATAGCTTCTTCACTTCTGGTCATATTACATCTCCTTATAATGAATCCTCTGTCATCTGTTCTAGGGCTTCTTCTACGGCTTCTTTAAAAGTAATATCCGGATTCTTAGTTTCCGGTACATTCTGGTATTCGGTATAGAGTTCTGACTCATAAACGTTTTCTACTACTTCACCCGTCTTTATCATCTTAACCGTATAAGTAAACTCTCTAAAGATAAATCCGCTCTTCTTGCTGGATACTCCTGTAACTTCGCAAGGAACGCAGAACTTCTGTAGTTTTCTTTTATTAAACTCCGGCGGAATAACAAGTAGTTTATATACCTTATCTCCTACTTTATACTTTGGTGTATCTCCACTTCTATAAGTAGCTGCTGCATCAAACCAACTCATATTTAAACATCTCCTTTATATTTTCCACTAGCTGCTGGACAGTCCTTACAGCTAGCTTTAGTACACTCACCACAAAAGGTTCCATCTGGGGCAAAACCAATACCATCTGTATGTACACCACCAAGTTCATCTACTATATAGTAATCATAAGCTTTTTCATTAGTACTCATATTTTATACCTCATTGATAACTCACTATATTAAAATATAAAATGCCAAATAGACTTAATAGTTATTTTCCATTTATGCTTCTTAGGAGAGTACTCATATCCATTTAGATAAAGCTTATTATTAATAGTTGTTAGATTAAGTCTATTCGTGTTAAACCTCGGCGGATTAGGAATCTTATTTCCATTATACATACACTGGCCATTAGCTATATAAAAACCATTACATCCACGACTATATACCATATATCACAACTCCTAACTTAAAGCACACCTGTATCTATCTGAAGCACTCCACAGACAGGACAAGCATACTGATTAGTTTTTTCTATTCTATCTGGCTCCCAGCATCCACTTACTACACGTAACAAGGAGCCTTCGAATTTGACAAAAGGCTTCTCTTCATTATCTACCTGTTTTTCATAATCATAGTAATGAGTATAAGTATATCCGCAAACACTGCAAGTGTAGGTTTCACAGTTGTTCTCATGATCAAAATTAGTTTTCATAATCTTATTCCTCGGCTTATAAATAGCTTAGTCATTGCAATAGCTTTGCGTTGTTTAAGATTTTTAATACTGTCTTTGGTTAGCATATTCATCATCTCCGATAAATATAAATTTAAACTCTACTGTTATTATACAACCAATAGAGTTTAAATTTGACAAAGTTCTATTAAATTTTATTCTCAGTTTAGATACTCACTAAACACTTCTATAATATCATCATTAGAAGTATAGCTTTCAGCAAAGGTTACAGAGTACTCTCTTTTACCCTCTGGCGTAATAACTACCCTAGTATATTCAGTATAGTCAACGTCACCAGACCACGCGTAGATGATATTACCTTCATCATCTTTATAGTAGTTATTATTATGTCCTCTAAGCGTGTTGCTACATCTTCTATTCGCTTACCATTAAACTTCTTATAATCCATACAGTACTCCTTATTAGATATTCTTCGATACCTGGTTATACTTAGAATAGGCTTCTTCGGAATTCTTAAAAGACCAAGTACTAGTATTTATATCATTACCAGTCCAAGAACCACAATACTGTTCGGTAGAGATAACAAGATAGTTAGTATCTGTGAATTCTAGTAGTACTGTAGAACTATATATCATACATTCGTTACCAGTTCGTTCAACATGTTTTTCTTTAAGTATCTTCATTATAATCCTCCTTAACCAAAGGCATAGTTTCCAAAGTGTGCAGGTAATCCTCCAGTGGGTACATATCGCATAGTATCCATATTCCACTTAAAGAACCAGCGATCTATTGCAATAGGATATAGACCTGGTTTTATATATTCTACTACTGCATAAGTATATATAGTTTCCCAAAGGTCACACTGGTTATTTAAAACAACATTAAAAGCTTGTTCTCTACTGGAGTAATACCCAACTGTACGTGAGGTTCCCATATCCGGAAATCCTCGACGATCTATTTCATATTTAGTAAATGTAGTTATAAAGTACATTAGTTATCCTCCTTAGATAGATACATTATCATATTCTACTTCTACTTCATAGTCGCCGTTAAGACCGCATATCTTGTAAGTAGTCAAATCTAGTACAGGAACTATATTTGAAAGGTCCTGACAGTCTCTGGTTAGGGTAGAATTTAAATTTAAGTCTATTCTAAGATACATTCTGCTGCTTTGATTATTTTCATCTAGGTGAAAAACTTTATCACCTATTTTAGTATCACTTAGCTTCATCAGAGTCACCTACTATCCATTTATTATAAGCTTCTATAAAGAGTTCTTTAGTAAGTACTGGACGATAGTGACCTGCACGACCTTCCAGTACATATTCGTCTACTGGCCAGTAAATACAGTCATCACCTACGTAAGGTTCTTGTTTTATATATTTAGTTTGATCCGGCATTTTAATAGTCTCTGTTTTAGTAGACATTAATCTTACTCCTTTACCTTACTATAATAAGTAACCAAGTATTCATATAAACCTTCCGGGGTGGATACATCATACTTAGTAGTACTTCCGTCTTTTTCTTTTATAGTAATAATCTTATCATCTGGCCCACTCTCATATAACCACCAGCCGAAGATACCGTCTTCTTCATGACACTCACTTACATCTACTAAGATTTCTTCGTAAGCGGTCATCAGGTTATCCATATACTTACATGCTGGAAAGTCAAAGAAAGGTCTGAGTGCTTCTTGAAAACGATCCTGTTCTTCCTTAGCTTCTTTAAAACTATTTAAATAGTTAATAAACTTTTCTTTACTTACTAGCATAATCAATCTCCTCCATACCAAGCATGACTACCGGTTGGTTTATGATAAGAAAACATCGGGTCTTCACTAGTAACACTGTCAAACCATATTCTAGCACACTCATCGTCTTCTGCCCAAGCATAAGGAATATTCCACTTATCTGCCCAAGCTTTTAATTCTTTTATCATGTCCATATAAATAGCCTCCTATTAAAATGAGTAGTGTATTACTGGTTTACGCATTTCAGTTCCACAGTTAGGACAGAAGTTAGGTAACTTATTTATAACATCCTGCGGTGTTTCTTTACTGCCATAAGTACGTCTAACAGTAGGATGCTTATAACCACACTTAGAACAAGTAGCATCTTCTATACGTTTATCGTGGTTACCGATCCAACCATCCCAGAGCTCCCACTTACCACGGTCATCTATACAGATACTATCGCAGCTTCCGTCTGCAGTAATCTCTACATAGGAACTATCTCTACAGAAACCTTGGTCATTCTTTACGCAGTCTAATACTCGACATCGCATACATGTTACCTCCGTATAAAAAATAAAACTCTACTATTATAATACAATAGTAGAGTTTATAATTTAATAGTTTATTTTAAGATTACATTATTAAGACATTCATCATACCAGACTTCGGCGGTAGTCATGTTACCTACATCTACGTCCGCGTCCATAGGAACCTTATCCTTTAGTATATTAATAAGTTCCTGTACAGTATGTGCTGTAGCTATATACTCTTCATTACTTCTCATTCTGACTCTCCTTAATAACTTTAGCGCCGCATCTAGAACAGTAGTTTTCCATACTTGCCAGTTCGCCGCAGTTGGAACAAATATATCTAGATCCTACATGTAGTGTTCTAGTAGCTTCTGGTACTTTTCTGTATCCCTCGTCATATAAGTAACTAGCGAGTAAAGCATACTTACGACCGTCTTGAATATTATAGTTACCTATAACCCTAGCTAATTTAGTTACCTGCTCAGTCTTATTATTCATCATGGCAGCCTCCAGTAGGATTATAATTAGTGATGATAACTTCAGTTCCGGTTCTGCCAGAACCGTTTCGGTTAATGCTTCTTCTAACATCTACTGTCTCTATAGTAAAGTCTTTATATAGTTCACGGATAAGTTCAGTGTCATGGTTCGTGAGCATACAATAACAGCCCCTGTTAGTGAGTTCTTTAAATAGATCTGCGAGACGTACATGATCATCGTAACTAAATCCTTCTTTAGTATAGTCAGTAAAAGAAGTAGGAGTGATCGGTGCGTACGGGGAATCGAAGAATACAAAGTCTTCTTTACCTGCATCCTTTACTGCATCTACATAATCACCGCATGCGATATGTACTGACTGAAGTCTTCTGGATACTTCACATAGGTGTTCCGGGTCAAAAGACTTTCCTGCCTTTCTACCGTTGAAAGGAACATTAAACTCACCTTTCTTATTAACTCTATATAATCCATTAAAGCAGTGCTTATTGAGGTAGATAAATTCAGCAGCCTGAACTGCAGTCATTTCTCCCAAAGTTTCATTAAAGTCTTTTCTTACTTTATAGTAGAACTCCTTTGGATCCGTGCATGATTCATGTAGAGTATCCAATTTAGTAAGATTAGTAACAAGCTTTTTAGGCTGGTACTTTACTTGAAGGTACATGTTAATAAGCTCCGGATTAATATCATTAACTACTGCAGTAGTAGGATTTAGATCCAATAGAACCGCAGCACCACCGCAGAAAGGTTCGTAGTAAGTATTAAACTGTACTGGTAGTCTTTCTTTAATCTGAGGAAGTAACTGGGTCTTACCTCCCACCCATTTAATTATTGGCTTCATCAGATGCTCCTCCTTTACACGGAAGCCTTACCCATCCGTCTTCTAGTATCCGATCTGCGACGGTGTTAGCAAAGCTTTTAGTATTCCATCTCCACTCATCTTCTGACTGTTTAACTAATTCGATAAGCTTGTCTCTATCTGTCATTATAATACATACTCACTTTCTTTTAAAAGTACACGGTATATTATACAATATTGTTATAGTTAGATTTAGCGACCAAAAGAAAAAGGATCCGGAACAGAACCGGATCCTTTAAATTAGTTATACTTAGTGAAGTCAATGCCAGTAAGACACTTACCTATGTAGTTAATAATCCCGGTTCGCACCCTAGGATGTAGTAACGCTAAAGAAGCCCCGACTACCGGAACTAGAAACCAAACTTTAGTCTTCATTAATACTGGTCACCGTATTCGTCGAAGTAGTCTTTCTTAATCTGTCTAATGATTTCGTCATCGCCTGTAGCTGCATAATCAGGAAGGAAGTCATCACTATATACATCAGTAAGTTTTGCTAACTGCGCAGTGATCTCAGTGATTGCTTTCTGACGATCAGAAGGAGTAAGATTAGGATACGCAGCGTCTACTGCTGCTTCGATAAGCTCTGCTACTTCATCGCTATAAACAGTACCTTCACCGTACACTGTATCCATAAAGCTAGAATCATTATAGAGGTCTGTAGCTACATCTGCGTAAGAGCCAGCTTCAACTGGCTTTACAGAATTACGTTCTACTGGGGCACGATCTAATACAGGTGATTCAGTAAGAGTTTTCATCTTATCCATTTCTTCGTGGAGCACTTCAACAATAAGCGCTCTAAGTTCGCTTTTCTTCATCTTAGGTCTAACCTACTTTCTTATTAATATTTATTTATGTAAAAAAATTAACTGTACAATCTCTCGTACAGTTAATTTAGCATATTATTATATTGGCGTAAATAATAGTTTAATTAGTAAAGTCTTTTTATACCGCCGAAAGAAAAGCTTACTACGACATCACCGAATTCAGAGAAGTAGGGAGTAGTTTCATTCCAGACATAAGCAAAAGCATAGAACTGTGTTGTACCTTTTTCTGAAAGTACCTCGCCAACATTACTTATATCTTTCGACACACAAAGCATAGACCAAGTCTGACCCATATCAGTAAGCTCATGCGTGATAGCATAGACTAGACAACCGGACTGCTGTTCTACTTCTTTAATCTTATTCCAGAGCTTTTCTTCCTGGTCTGCCCAGAACCCTGCGTAGTTCTCAAAGAAACATGGGATACCTGCTTTGGACTTAAACTTCCTGATATACGGTTTATAGATATTAAGTTTTTCAAGACATTCAACTGCGATAGCTTTCTGTGGTTCCATAGGTGTAATAGCCATTAGATTAATCCTCCCTAAATTAAAATGATTCTACGTCAGTATTAACTTCAAGTATCTCTACTAGTGCGCCGGAATACTTAGGAGTATCCGAAGCTTCTAGCACTCTAAACCTGGTTGGATAAAGTCTGTTACCGGTATGTCGTTTAATTCTGAAGCACTGTCCTTTGTTTAAATCTAACTCAGACTTAAACTCAAGCTGGTCGTGCCAATGACTAGATTCTAAAAGATAGTATTTCATATGTAGCCTCCTTATTATTCTTCGTAAATATATCTCGGGTCTTCAAATTGATCATTGAAATCAATTGCGTCTAAGAGCATATCAAGGTCTTCATGCTGACACATCGTATCAAAGTTATCTAACATATATTAATCCTCCTCAACTTTATCTACTGAAATGATTCTATACTCACAGTCTTTACCAAGACCGTAGATTCTTTCACACTCTTCTACTGAAGACATTCTACAGCTCTGTCGGTTCCAACGACCATTAGTATACTGGTCACGATATTCAAATACAATCTCTAACATATAACTGCCTCCTAAGTTACTTTATATATATTATACCATATTTTAACAGTCATATATACTGACAAACTACACAAAATAAAACGTTCTTACTCTGTTTACTTTATACAAGTAGAGTAAGAACGTTTTTAATTAATAAATTATTCTGTATTAATTGAGTTTTCAAGGGTCCCATTAGTCCGGTCGTACAGAAGCCATAATACATATGGAACTGAAGTATCAACGTCTGACTTTTCTATATAAGTCCATTGTCCATTTACCTTTCTCATAATCTCTATCGAGTTAAACCACTGTCCATCTAGTTTAAAATGAAAGCCGGTACCAAGAGTGGCATAAGCATAGGCTACTACATCATTACTAGACTCAAAAACCATATTCATATCAGTTGTCATTAAAATAGTATGTTCCGGATCTGCATACCACCCATACCATTTAGCTCCTTCTTCCAACTCAACAGTGACTTCTACTATGTCTCCATGATAAGGGTTAGTATTCGAGATATGAAAATCCTTTACTCCCTTAGCTCTATTAGCTTTAAATCCTTGAACTGTGTACCTATTGAAATACATGTCAATAGTAGTACTATCAACACGGAAAGAGGATACGGTACTACTACCATCAACTTGCCAAGCTATATCAGTAGCTCTAGTGGAACTTGAAATCAAATCATGAGTAATATCTGATTGAGAATGTTCTTGTTTTGAGATAGATGTAATCTTTGCTTCATGAACTGCCGTCCCATCAAACTCTAGTGTTACATACATAGTACCAGCAGATCTAGATCCAACAATAGTAGAGTCTAACTTAAAAGGGCGTGCAGTTTCAGTAGGATATAATTCTGCCATTGCCGCTTCGTTCAAGTGAGCCCAACCATCTGTACTTCCATCAAGATAAAGAACAAATGCATAGGAGCTACCTTCTAATTCTAAGTGCTCTGCCCAGCAAAGTTCTTTAGCATTATCTTCATTTATATTAATAGTTCTTTTTTCAACTGTTGCCATGAGGTATCTCCTTAAATAGAGTCTATCTGCATATAAAGGTCTCCGTCATTACCAAAGGTATCTACAGGCTCTTCTGCGCCAGTATAAATAACGGAGAAAGGGACTGCCTCCGCAACCCAAAGTCCATTATGCACTCTCAAAAACTTACCCTCATCTAGAACAGTAATTTTAGGAAGTCGTTCGTCATTAAAAGGTAGCTCAGAATAAAACGTGCGGCCATCACCAATCTTAGTTCGAATATCACCTTCAGCTGTTACTACCAAAATCATTTCTCCATCCAGTAAAATAGGATTTGCTGATTCCCAGTTTGCTTCAGTGTCTTTCTTCTGTTTGATGCGGATTGATACATCCTTTGATGTGGCTGTTAAAGCCATTAGACTTCATCTCCTTTACGAAATTAATTCACTGTATAATTTAGCAGATAAAATAAATCACCACGTACAAATGGTACGTGGTGATTTCATAATACTTTAATTAAATAATACCAAGCTTCTTAAACTCACTGATAAGCCCGAATCTTTTACCGATATGAGTAAAGAACTTAGTAACGCCTTCGAGCTCCGCCTTTGTAGGATGAGCTGACTCTACCCAATTCGCACACATAGTAGCAAGAGTACGATAAGCATTCTGTCTGGTGTTGTAATATCTTACATACTTACTCATCAAAGTTACCTCCTATATTATTTTGTTTATCTTTTGTTTACCTTTATATTATACAGTACAGACATAAATGATTTAACAC
>JAEIGA010006568.1_pt1 | contig 17715 bp, 17 predicted proteins | sample 9270691 | NCBI WGS metagenome assembly JAEIGA01 (sample SAMN17057246, study PRJNA624740) | gut metagenome | biome: biome; isolation source: fecal sample | host: Bos grunniens | place: China: Xizang | collected 2019 | reverse complement strand
GTCATTTTGTGCCGCAAGCCTCGATGCGGAAAAGAGAGCGAGCTCTCTTTGTCCGCTTCGTGACTTGTGGCATACATGTTCTTCACGCTTTAGCGTGAAGAACCAAAATGACTCGAAAAACCTACACAATATTGTTTTTGCGGACGATATTGCGTAACAAATTGGGGTTTGCGAAGCAAATTTGCGGTGTTTAGCCGCAAAACCAATTTGTTAACCGAGTTCGCCTCGCGAACTCGTATTTTCCCAAAAGTTTTTGGGGGTCGTAGGGGGCTTTTTCCAAAAAGCCCCCTACACGTCTCCCCTCACCGACAAATCAAAATTTGAAAGAGATCAGCCGAGGTCGGGGGTGTCGCAGAAGGTGACGGTGGGGGACTCGAAGCGGTCGGACTCAAAGATCACGATCTCGTTGTCACCCTGTTTCAGGAAGGGGGCGGGCACGTACAGCGTTTTCTGCGGTCCTGCGGGGTTGAAATAACGTCCGATGTTGAAGCCGTTTACGGTAACAAAGCCCTTGGTAAAGCCGTCAAGGCGCAGGAAGGTATCGGCAGGGGTATCCTCGATGATCAGGTTTCCGCGCAGAAAGACGGGGGCCGTGAGCCCTTCACCCGAGGTGGGCGTGTAGCAAAGACGGGAAAGATCGTCCATCGGAAGCGTATACATATCCCAACCGAAATGATACTGGTAGCACGCTTTCTGGATCTCCAGGCGAATGCCGCGAAGTCCCTTTTTGTCACGGAGCTTGGGACCGTAGTTGACGCGTCCCATATTTTCAACCAGGATGTCCAGCTTCGCTTCCTCGTCTCGTTCCAGGTTGAAAACGAAGGGCTGCTCGCCCATATGCTTCATATCCCAGCGTTCCCAGGTGTCAACGTGCTTGCCGTCCACAAAGAGAAGCGCACGGTCGTGCACCTCGGAGGCCTTAATGGACTGCTCCGGACGCGGCCCCTTCAGCGTGGTGCGGTAGAGGATGTAGCCAAAGCCTTGACCCAGATCCTCCATATGCTTTGGCTCGCCGGCGTGAACGGGGGCGGAGAGGTTGTCCAGATTGTCAAAAAGAAGCGCCTGCTCGGTGAGTGCCAGACTGCCGTAGGCCGCCTTTTTGGTCTCGGTGGCGGTAAGCTCGGGTACGTTTCCGTAGGTGGCCGCCATCAGATCGCGGAGCTTGTAATAGGTCTCGGTGCGGTCGCCCGCCTCACTCAGCGGCGCACCGTAATCGTAGCTTGTGACGGTGGGGGCGTACTTATCGGCGTAATTGGCACCGTTCGTAAAGCCGAAGTTTGTGCCGCCGTGGAACATATAGAAGTTGAAGGATGCGCCAAGCTCGGCAAACTCCTTCACGCAGGCAAGGATCTGCTCAGCGGGGCGGACGTGATGCTCCTCGCCCCAATGGTCAAACCAACCGCTCCAGAACTCGGTGCACATCAGCGGCGCGTCCTTGTGGTAGGAGCGGAAGCGGTCGAACGACCACTTCGGAGCCGAGCCGAAGTTGGCGGTGGGCAGATAGCCCTCAAGAGAGCCGCCGCTCTGCATGGCGGGATTGGAGCCGTCGGCGGTAAAGAGCAGACAGTCGATGCCGTTTTGCTCATAGATCTTCAGGATCTCGGCCAGGTATTCCTTGTCGTTGCCGTAGCTGCCGTACTCGTTTTCGATCTGCAGCATAAAGATGCCGCCGCCGTTCACGGCAAGGTGCGGACGCAGACGGGGCAAAAGCTCGTCAAAATAGCGCTTGACACAGGCGAGGTAGCGCTCGTCGTAGCAGCGCAGCGAAATGTTTTCGTATTTGAGAAGCCACGCAGGCAGACCGCCGAAATCCCATTCGGCGCAGATGTAGGGTCCGGGACGGAGAATGACATTCAGACCCAGCTCCTCGGCGGTGGCAACGTATGCCTCCACGTCCAGCATGCCCGAGAAATCAAACTCGCCCTCCCTCGGCTCGTGCAGATTCCAGCAGGTGTAGGTCTCCACGGTATTGAAGCCGCACTCCTTGAGCTTTAGGAGGCGGTCACGCCAGTATTCACGCGGTACACGGAAGTAGTGGATGGCACCCGAGCGGATGACAAAGGGGCTGCCGTCCAGATAAAATTCACCGTTTTTGTAAGAAAGAATACCCATATTTTTGCTCCTTTGATGGATTACAGATTTGAGGGAGAGAGCGCGCGGCAGGCGTCAAGGAGGACGTCCTTTTCCGAGAACGGGATCCGCTCGCCGCGAATCAGCTGATAGCGCTCGTGTCCCTTGCCTGCAAAGAGGAAAACGTCGCCCTCTCTCGCGATGGAGACCGCATAGCGTATGGCCTCGGCGCGGTCGGGAAGTGTGACGTAGGGGCAGGAATTTTCACCGAACTGTGCCGCAATGTCCGCAAGAATTTGGTTTGGATCCTCGCCATCGGGGTTGTCCGAGGTGAGAATGCAGAGATCGGCCATCGAGGCGGCAACGCGTCCGAGCTCGGCGCGCCGTCCGAAGGTGCGGCCGCCCACCGAGCCAAACAGGCAGATCAGACGCCCCGGCTCATACTGCCTGAGCGTTTCAAGCGCTGAGGTCAGGCTGACCTCGTTGTGCGCGTAGTCAATGACAAAGGTAACGCCCGGCATGGCGTCCACAAGCTCAAAGCGCCCGGGAACGCGGACAGTGGCCAGATGGCGAAGGATGCCGTCGGTAGCCACACCGCATTCGCGGCAGACGGCAATGGCGGCCAGCGCGTTATAAACGCTGAAATTTCCGGGAAAGGGAAGCGTGGCCTCGTGCTTTTGGCCGGTCTCGGTAAAGGAAAAGGAAATGCCAAGGCTTCCTTTGCCCCGATAGCGCGTGGGGGGTGTGGCGCGAAGATCGGCGTCCGTATGGAGCGCGTAGCGTACGAGCCTTGTGCCGGGCGGTACCGCGTTTGCCATTTCGTCGGCGTAGCCGTCGTCGGCATTGATGAGGACGGCCTTAGCGCCGTAGTCCGAGAACAGTGATTTTTTGCAATCCTTGTAGTGCTCAAAGGTCGGGTGCTCACTGCCGCCGATGTGGTCGACCGAAAGGTTGGTAAACAGTGTCACGTCAAAGCTTACGCCGTGCACGCGGTGCATATACAGCGCCTGCGAGGAGACCTCCATCACCAGATATTTGACACCCGCCATACACATATGGCGCATATACATTTGCGTGACGTAGCTTTCGGGCGTGGTGTTGACGGCATCCGCGTGAAAGTCGCCGTAATCGACGCCGCTTGTGCCGATATAACCGCATTTTAGCCCCGCGGCATTCAGAATGTGATAGATCATCAGCGCGGTCGTTGTTTTGCCCTTGGTGCCCGTGATGCCGATGACGAACAGCTCGCGCGAGGGATGGGCAAAGAGGTTGTCCGACATGATGGCAAGCGCGAGGCGCGTGTCGGGGCAAAGCACAACAAACGCGTCGCTCGGCAGATCCAGCGGACGCTCCGCCACAAAAAAACGGCATCCTCTCTAATACGCCGACGCGGCGTAAAGATGTCCGTCGGAAAGACTGCCGCGCAGGCACACAAAAACGCCCGCGCCCGTGGCCTTGCGGGAGTCGAAAAAGACGTCGCTTATATTTTTGTCGGGGATCTCGCCCGCGGGTGAGATCCCTAGGATTCCTTCCAGAAGCTCTTTGAGTTTCATTGGTTTTTCCTTTCCAAACGATAGGAGACTTCAAGCGGCTCACGGTTTTCTTGCACAAAGCGCGTTGCCTTTTTTGAAAGAGGGACAAGGGTGAGCATTTTATACTCGAGTGTTTCCGGCAGCCTCAGGAGCTCCCACAGAAGCATCTCCTCGCTCTCGGGCATTGACAGGACAGAAATGCCAAGCCATTTGGCCCAAAAGGGGGCGCGCGGTGCAAGCCAGACAAGGCCCGTGCGGCGGCGCAGGCAAAGAAACGAAAAAAAAGATGGCCTTGGCGGCGCGTCCAGCAAAACCGAAACGCAGTAGGAGCGCATAACTGCCTTCATTTTACCACCTCTTATCTTAGTATGCTTTATTATAACATACTTTTTGCCGGATGGCAAGTTAATTTTGTTTTTTTCCGACAAGCTTTTCCAGGCGCCCTCGCACGCCGTCGCTCGGCGGGCAAAGGGGCAGGCGGTATTCCTCGCGGCACAGCCCCATCATGGCGGCCGCGCACTTGACGGGAATGGGATTTACCTCGGCGAAAAGCGCGTCGATGAGAGGGAGAAAGCGCAGTTGATCGGCCATAGCACCGTCAAAATCGCCTTCGCGGCATTTGCGGCACATAGCGGTCACCTCACGGGGAAACAGGTTGGATAGCACCGAAATAACGCCCTTGCCGCCAAGCGCAAGAAAGGGGACGGTGATGTCGTCGTTGCCACAGTAGAGCGAAAAGCTGTCCGAAAATTCGGCGCGAAGCCGTGAGGCAAAGCCCACGTCGCCCGAGGCCTCCTTGATGCCCACAATGCGCTCGTGCCCGGCCAGCGGCCGCAGAGCCTCCGCACTCAGGTGCACGCCCGTGCGCGAGGGGACGTTATACAGGAGAATGGGGCGGTCGGTCTCGTCGGCGATTTTGCGGTAGCTTTCCGCAAGGCCGCGCGGCGTGGCGCGGTTGTAGTAGGGAGTGACCAGCAAGAGACCGTCACAGCCCGCGCGGCAAGCAAAGCGGGACATATCGATGGCGTGGGCGGTATCGTTGCTTCCCGTGCCCGCAATCACGGGCACGCGTCCGCGCGCCGCGCGGACGGCAAAGGTGAGGATGGCGCGGTGCTCGGTGTCGGTAAGGGTAGAGGCCTCGCCGGTTGTACCGGCGATCACCAGCGCGTCGATGTCGCCGCCGATCTGAAATTCAATCAGCTTTTCCAGGGCGTCAAAGTCCACTCTTCCGCCGGAAAACGGCGTGATGAGGGCGGTGGCGGCTCCCTCAAAAAGGCAGGTTTTGGTCATATTATGCTCCTTTCGGGTGTGAAAATGTCGGAAAAGTATTGCAAAAAATGAGAAAATATAATATAATGATTTCGTATGACTATTGATAACAGTTTATGCAAGGACAGAAAGGAACGTTTCATGTCGGCTATCATCAATCAAAGGGTCGCGACCGATCTTAAGACCCGTGACTTTTTTTACGAATTACCGCCCGAGCTGATCGCGCAGACCCCGCTGGAGAGGCGCGACCACTCGCGTCTGCTTTGTGTGGACCGCGCAAGCGGACAGATCGAGCACAAGCATTTTTACGATATTCTGGATATGCTGAACCCCGGGGACGTGCTGGTCATCAACGATTCGCGCGTCATTCCCGCGCGCTTGTACGGGCACGTGGAGGGCAGAGAGGAGGCGCTCATTGAGCTTTTGCTTCTTCGCTCGCGCGGACTTGATACCTGGGAGACCCTGGTAAAGCCGGGCAAGCGCGCCAAGATCGGCTCGCGCCTCTCGTTTGGCGGTGGCATTCTTAAGGGAGAGATCACCGACATCGTGGAGGAGGGCAATCGCCTCATTCGTTTTGAATACGATCGCGAAAAATATACGAGTATATATGAAATTCTGCACGAGATCGGCCTTATGCCTCTGCCACCCTACATTACCGAGCGGCTTACGGACAACGAGCGCTACCAGACGGTTTATGCCAACGAGATCGGCAGCGCCGCCGCGCCCACGGCAGGACTTCACTTTACCACCGAGCTGCTTGACAGCATCCGCGAAAGGGGAGTGGCGATTGCGCCCGTGATGCTTCACGTGGGGCTTGGCACCTTCCGCCCCGTCAAGGCGGATGCGCTGAATGATCACGTTATGCACACCGAATATTTTTCGGTTTCACAGGAGAGTGCCGATCTCATCAACGCGCGCCGCGCCGCAGGCGGTCGCGTGATCGCGGTGGGAACCACCTCCTGCCGCACGCTTGAGAGCGTGACGACCGATGAGGGCGTGGTACAGCCCCTTAGCGGTGAGACGGGCATCTTTATTTATCCCGGCTACAAATTCAAGGCGGTGGACGCGCTTATCACGAACTTCCATCTGCCGGAAAGCACGCTTCTGATGCTCATTTCGGCTTTTTACGACCGTGAAAGGATTTTGGATATCTACAAAACGGCCGTTGAGCAAAAATACCGCTTCTTCAGCTTTGGCGATGCGATGTTTATTCAGTAATGTGAGGAAATTTCGATGAAAAACGTTTTGGCCGTGGTAGGAGCCACGGCGTCGGGAAAGACCGCGCTTTCGATTGCTTTGGCAAAGGAGCTGGGCGGTGAGATCATATCCTGTGATTCGATGCAGATCTACCGCGGTATGGACATCGGAACGGCCAAGCCGACGATGGAAGAGCGTGAGGGGATCGTGCATCATCTGATCGATATTATTGAACCGAGCGAAAGCTTTTCGGTGGCCGATTACGCGCCCTTGGCCAAGGCGGCGATCGAGGACATCACGGCGCGCGGCCATCTGCCCATCTTTTGCGGCGGCACGGGACTTTATCTGGATGCGGTCCTGACAGCAAACGAATATTCCGAGGCGGGAAGTGATCCTGCGCTTCGCGAGGAATTGACGAGAGAAGCCGAGGAAAAGGGGGCGCCCCGGCTCTGGGAGCGGTTGCGGCTGGAGGATCCCGAATCGGCCGAGGCCATTCATCCCAACAACGTCAAGCGCGTCATCCGCGCACTTGAGATCAAGCTTTTGACGGGCGTGGCCAAGTCGGAATGGGATCGGCGCTCGCGCCTTGCTCCCTCGCCGTATAACGCGCTGGTGCTCGGGCTTTCATACCCCGATCGCTCGGTGCTCTACGGACGTGTGGACAAGCGTGTGGACATGATGATGGAGCAGGGGCTTGTGGACGAGGTGCGCGCACTCACAGAGTCGGGGCGCTTGCCTCGGGGCTCTACGGCGGCGCAGGCCATCGGCTACAAGGAGATCTTATCGTATCTTGACGGCGAATGCTCGTTTGAGGCGGCGGTCGAGACGTTGAAAACGGCAACCAGACGCTATGCCAAGCGGCAGATCACTTGGTTTGGAAGCAAGGATTACGTGACGCCCGTGGAGGTTACGGGGGCGCTTTCGGACGCAGACCTTGAAAAAATTATAAAAAATGTGAAAAAAGCGTTTCCTTTTTCTTGATTTTATGATATAATAGAAAAAAGGTATTTATTTTTGAAGGAAGCAGAGACAATGGCGGCAGATTTTTCGTATCTTGACAGAAACGTCGGGGAAATACGGGCGCGTATGGACGCCGCGCGGGCACGCGCCGGGCGCACGGACGAGGTACAGCTCATTGTGGCGGCCAAAAGCGGCACGCCGGAGGAGCTGACGTATCTTTTTGAGCGGCACGGCGTGCGTGACATCGGCGAAAACCGTGTACAGCAGCTGCTGGAGCACTATGAGCAGCTTCCGCGCGAGATCAACATTCATTTTATCGGTCATTTGCAGACCAACAAGGTCAAATACATTGTGGACAAGGTGTGTATGATCCACTCGGTGGACTCCGAGCGCCTGGCGGCCGAGATCGACAAGCAGGCGAAAAAGCACGGGATCGTGATGCGCGTGCTTGTGGAGGTCAACGTCGGTGAGGAGGAGAACAAGAGCGGCGTTATGCCGAGTGAGGCCGAGGCACTTTGCGATGCCATCGGCAAATATCCGAATCTCTCACTGTGCGGACTTATGACTATGGCACCGAATTGTGAGGAAAAAGCGGATTATCTGAAATTTTTTGAAAAAATTTATCGGTTATCTGTTGACATTTGGGGCAAAAACTGTGATAATAAAGAGAGACCCATTTTGTCGATGGGGATGAGCGGCAGCTTTGAGGAGGCCATCGCCTCCGGGGCAACGGCCGTTCGTGTTGGACGGAAACTGTTTGAAAAATAATTATACATTTTGGAGGTTAACATGGCTATCAAGTTGGGCTTTGGCAAGAAAAAGGACGAGGATTCCTACTACGATTCCTACTATTCCGACGGTTACGACACCGCCGAAGAGGAGGCAGTCGAGGAGGTCGGCAACGTTGAGGTGGATGACAGCGACGTTAAGGAGGTTGTCCGCGAGGAGCCGAAGAACGCGTTTGGCGGCATCAATGAGGCGGCAGTTTCGCTTAAGGTTATGGCCCCCAAGAGCTACAGCGAGGCAACCAAGGTGGCAGACAGCCTGATCGCCGGAAGCACGGTGGTTCTGAACGTGGAGGCTCTTGAGCACGTCGAGATGATCCGCTTTATGGACTTTTTGATGGGTGTTCTTTACGTCATTCACGGCAATATGAAGAACGTATCCCAAACCACGGTCGTGGTATCTCCCTCGGTCATCGGTGACGAGGAAGAGGAGTCGCAGGGCGAATAATTTTTGAAACCGAATACGGGCTGTTGACAAGCGCAACAGCCCCACCTTTCGTGTTATGGGGAAGCCCATTCAGGCTATTCTAAGGAGAGCGTTTTATGTATGTTTTATATATGGCAACAAGGCTGGTGACCCTGTTGCTTTGGGTTTTGGAGATCGCGATGCTCCTGCGGGCCGTCGCGTCCTGGATCCCGGCGCTTGACGGCATGAAATGGATGGACATCGTGTATATGCTGACCGAGCCGTTGGTAGTACCGGTGCGCGCGATCTTTGAGCGCTTTGCGCTTTTTCGGAATTCGCCGATCGATTTTTCCTTCGTAATCGCCTTTCTTCTTCTGGGTATGGTGCAGACCGCCGTGTCACACTTTACCACGCTCTTGTTCGTATGATGGAGAGGGATGCCGATCGCGCCTTGCTTGAGGCGCGTATCAGGGATATGCTTCGGAGGGCCGAGAGATATGAGCCCTCGGCAAGCCCGTTTTTGTCCCCCCGCGAGCAACATTATGCGCTGGAGGAGTTAAGGCAGAGCGCGGGCGACGTCGCATACGCTTTTTACGGCGGCTATGACGGAAGCGAAAGAAACCGTCTGTTTGTTTTTCCCGAGTATCTCGCGAGAGAGGATGGCGTGTATACGGCGGCGGGAGTGCGGGAGTTGTTTCCCGACTTATCCGCGTCGGCGGTGTGTGTGCTTTCCGTTGAGGGGAGCGGCTACCGCAAGCTTTCGCATCGCGATTATCTGGGTTCACTTCTGGGACTGGGCATCGAGCGTGATAAGCTGGGTGACATCGTTGTGGAGGATGAGCACCGTGCGGTCGTTTTTTGTGACGGCGCGATGGCGGATTATATTTGGCAGGAGCTGAAAAAGGTCGGAAGCGACACGGTGAAGGTAAGGCGCGTGGAGGTTGGTGACGATTTCCGCGTGGAGAGGCAAATGCGACCCATCAGCGATACCGTGGCCTCGCCGAGATTGGACAGCATCGTCTCGTCTCTTGTCGGCACCTCGCGCGAGAAGGCGCAGGAGCTCATACGGCAGGGAATGGTCGAGCTGGACTACGAGGTGTGCGAGCGAAACGATAAAATGCCGAAGGAGGGCGCGGTGATCAGCGTCCGCGGACACGGGAAGTATGTGATCGAGGACGTGTCCGAGCAAACCAAAAAAGGAAGATACCGCTTACGGGCGGCTCAATATATTTGATTGACAGAAACAAAGGAGTCATAAGACAATGGCAAAGGATTACACAAGCAGCTTGAATCTGCCCAATACCGGCTTCTCGATGAAGGCAAATCTGCCCACACGCGAGCCGGAAATGCTGAAGTATTGGGATTCGATCGATCTTTATCATAAGATGCTGGACGCGACTGAGGGTATGCCGCTCTACGTGCTTCACGACGGCCCCCCCTTCTCGAACGGAAATATCCATATGGGTACCGCGATGAACAAGATCCTCAAGGACTTTATCAACAAGTCCAAGTCGATGGGCGGCTATCACGTGCCGTACATTCCCGGCTGGGATAACCACGGTATGCCGATCGAGAGCGCAATCATCAAAAAGAATAAGCTGGACCGCAAGAAGATGTCCATCTCGGAGTTCCGCAGCGCGTGCCATAAGTTCGCGCAGGATTTCGTGGACATTCAGCGTGAGCAGTTTATCCGTCTGGGTGTAACCGGTGACTGGCAGAACCCCTATCTCGCTATGGCTCCCGAGTTTGAGGCGCGCGAGGTACAGGTGTTCGGCGAAATGTATAAGAAGGGCTATATCTACAAGGGCCTTAAGCCCGTTTACTGGTGCCCGCATGACGAGACGGCTCTGGCCGAGGCGGAGATCGAGTATCAGACCGACAAGTGTACCTCGATCTACGTCAAGTTTGCCGTAAAGGATGACAAGGGCAAGCTTTCGATGTGCGACCTTAGCAAGACCTACTTCATCATCTGGACGACCACGACCTGGACGCTTCCCGGCAACCTTGCCATTGCGCTCAATCCCGATGAGACCTACGTGGCGGTCAAGGCCGAGAACGGCGAGACCTACATCGTGGCCGAGGCACTGGCGCACAAGACCATGCTGGAGGGCGGCATTGACAAGTTTGAGGTCGTTTGCTCGATGGCGGGTAAGGAATTTGAGTTTATGACGGCTAAGCATCCGTTTATCGACCGTGAGTCCATCGTGGTCAATGCCGACTACGTTACCATGGACAGCGGTACGGGCTGCGTTCACACCGCACCCGGCTTTGGTGCGGACGACTACCAGACCTGCCGCCGCTACAACATCGACGTTATCGTTCCCGTGGATGACCGCGGCTATCAGACAAAGGATGCGGGCAAGTTTGCCGGTATGTACTACGCCGAGTCCAACGAGGCCATTTTGGCCGATATGAAGGAGAGCGGTGCGCTGTTCGCCTCCGAGGAGATCGAGCACGAGTATCCTCACTGCTGGCGCTGCAAGCAGCCCATCATTTTCCGTGCCACACCGCAGTGGTTCTGCTCGGTGGAGGCCTTCAAGGATCAGGCCATTGAGGCTTGTAACAACGTACAGTGGCTTCCCGAGTGGGGTGGCGAGCGCATCAAGCAGATGGTTCGCGACCGTGCCGACTGGTGTATCTCCCGTCAGCGTCATTGGGGTCTTCCTATCCCGGTCTTCTACTGTGAGGACTGCGGCGAGGTGATCTGCAACGAGGACACCATCGAAAGCGTAGCCGCCATGTTCGGCGAAAAGGGATCCAACGCCTGGTTCGACCTGGAGGCAACTGAGCTTCTGCCGAAGGGCTTTGTTTGCCCGAAGTGCGGCAAGACCCACTTCTCCAAGGAGACCAACATTCTGGACTGTTGGTTTGACTCCGGCTCCAGCCATTTTGCTACCATCGAAAACAAGGAAGGCCTCAAGTGGCCGGCAGACCTGTATCTTGAGGGGGCCGACCAGTACCGCGGCTGGTTCCAGTCGTCGCTTCTGACCGCTGTCGGTGCTAAGGGTGAGGGCGCTCCCTATAAGACGGTTCTGACCCACGGCTGGGTGGTTGACGGCGAGGGCAAGGCGATGCACAAGTCGCTGGGCAACTCGGTGGCTCCCGAGGAGATGATCTCCAAGTACGGCGCGGATCTTGTCCGTCTGTGGGTGGCATCGAGTGACTACCGCGTGGACGTTCGTGTTTCGGACAATATCTTCAAGCAGCTGTCCGAGGCCTACCGTAAGATCCGTAACACCGCGCGTATCATTATGGCTAACCTTGGTGATTTCAATCCCGACACCGATCTTGTGGACATTGAGGATATGTATGAGATCGACAAGTGGATCCTTTCGGGCATCAACGATCTGACAAGGACCGCGCGCCGCGCTTATGACGATTTTGAATTCCACGTCATCTATCATGACGTTTGCAATTTCTGCACGACCAACCTGTCCAAGCTGTATATCGATATTACCAAGGACAGAGTGTACGTGGGCAAGAAGGACGGCTTTGCCAGAAGAAGCGCACAGAGCGCGATGTACCTGGTACTGAACGCGCTGACGCGCCTGATCGCGCCTCTGCTTGCGTTCACGAGCGAGGAGATCTGGCAGGCTATGCCGCACGCGGCAGCCGACGTGCGCGAGAGCGTATTCCTCAACCAGATGCCTGCCTTTGACGAGGCACTCTGCTTCTCCGAGATCACCGAGCGCTGGAACAATCAGTTCGCGCTTCGTGACGATGTGATGAAGGCGCTGGAGCTGGCGCGCGCCGAGAAGAAGATCGGTAAGTCGCTGGATGCCAAGATCACCATCTACACCGAGGACGAGGCAACCTATAAGCTTCTTGAGGGCTTTGGCGCAGAGCTTCCCACGGTCTACATCGTTTCGGGAGCATCGCTTGTGCTCGGAAAGACACCGGACGGCGTGTTTAATGAGACGGTTTCCGGCATTGGTGTCAAGGTAGAGCCTGCAGACGGCGAGAAGTGCGCAAGATGCTGGAGCTATTCGACTATGGGCACGCACGACGAGGAGGGCGGCTTCCTTTGCGATAAGTGCCGCGCCATTATCGAGGCGTAAATAAAAAGAAAAACGGACTGCTTTAGCCTAAATAAGGCGGCAGTCCGTTTTCAAACAGGAGAGTTTTATGTGGCTGTATTTTTTGGTGATCGCGGGCGTGGTGGCACTGGATCAGGCTACCAAGTGGATCGTGATGCTTACTATGGAGCTTCACGAGTCGGTCGCGTTTTGGCCGAACGTGTTTCATTTTACCTATATTCGGAATGAGGGCTCGGCCTTCGGTATGCTCGCGGAGCATCGGTGGGTCTTTCTCGTTCTGTCCACGGTCGGTATTGCGGCGGTGATCTTTTATCTGATCAAGTTCCGCCCGAAGCAAAAGCTTATGTGGATCCCACTTGCTATGATCGCGGGCGGCGGCATCGGAAATATGATCGACCGTCTTTTTTACGGCGACACCTTTGGGGGCGGCACGGTGGTTGATTTCTTTGACTTTTGTCTGTTCCCCAATATCTGGCGCTGGATCTTCAACGTCGCTGACGCGTTTGTGTGCGTCGGTGCGGGCATTCTGTTTGTATATCTGCTCCTGGATATTCTTCGTGAGTATCGGGAGGAGAAGGTGAAAAAAGACAATGGCTGAGCGATTGACCTTGACGGTGGAGGCGGAGGACGCGGGAAAGCGTCTGGACGTCTTTATCAGTGAGCGGGGAGACATGACGCGCTCGGCGGCTGTCAAGCGCATCGAGGCAGGGCAGGCGCTGGTGAACGGAAAGAGTGCCGCCAAGAATTTAAAACTGGCGGGCGGTGAGCTTGTGGAGGTGGATATTCCCGAGCCTGTTCCGATGAACGCAAAGCCTGAGGACATTCCCCTGGATATTATATATGAGGATTCCGACATCATCGTGGTCAACAAGCCCGAGGGGATGGTGGTGCATCCGGCCGCGGGAAATTACGACGGGACGCTTGTGAGCGCGCTTTTGCACCATTGCTCGGGCTCGCTTTCGGGTGTGGGCGGTGTGATGCGCCCCGGCATCGTGCATCGGATCGATAAGGATACGGGTGGCCTTTTGGTGGTTGCCAAAAACGACGCCGCGCATCTTAAGCTTTCGGCACAGCTGAAGGATCACACGGTGAGCCGCGTGTATTATGCCCTCACGGTGGGAAACCTTCGCGAGGATAAGGGAACGGTGGATGCGCCGATCGGACGAAACCCCACCGACCGCAAAAAAATGGCGGTGCTTTCGCCCTCACAGGGCTTTTCGCGCCGAGCCGTGACGCATTATGAGGTGCTGGAGCGCTATCGCGGCTTTTGCCTTGTGCGCTGTGTTCTGGAAACGGGGCGCACGCATCAGATCCGTGTGCATATGGCGCATCTGGGGCATCCGCTGGTTGGAGACGCGACGTATGGCGGAGGTAAAACGGGCTTTGAGAAGGAAAATAAGAGCCTGATCTGCGGTCAATGTCTGTTTGCGGCGGAGTTATCGCTCATTCATCCGCGTACGGGCGAAAATATGACTTTTTCCTGCGAGCTTTCGCAGAATATGAAGACTTTGATAGAGAAACTTAGAAAAACGGTGGAATAATAACTTCGTATGGGAAAATTTGACGGAATTGCCATTCTGACGGACCTTGACGGTACCTTTTTGGGCCGCGGCGGACGAATGGTGGAGAGAAACGTTCGGGCAATTGAATATTTTAAAAGCGAGGGCGGACTTTTCTCGCTTTCGACAGGCCGTATGCACTACGGTCTGGGCAAGATGGTACATAACGTGGACAAGCTGGTCAACGCGCCCGCAGTGCTTTGCAACGGCACCTATCTGTACGATTTTGAAGAGGAAAAAGTGCTCTCGGAGATCGTGATGGACGGCGATCTCGCTTACGAGGCGATGGCGTACGTGCGAGGACTGTTTCCGAGCGCCAGTATGCGCATTTCCTTCCGCGGCGGCTTTTTGATGGATGAGACCGACGTCAAGGCCATTTCGCAGATCGTGGATTACGGCATTGATGAAAAGACCATTGCGCCGTTTGCTACCTGGACGCATGAGGGCTGGTACAAAATGGTCTTTACCGATGACGCGACCGTTGTGCCGCGTATTCGCGAGGCGATCGAACGCAAATTTCCCGATCGCTTTGAGTTTAACTGCTCCAGCGCGCATCTTTTGGAGATGCAGATGAAGGGCGTGAACAAGGCGTCGATGGTGGAGCCCTTTCGTGCACATTACCGCGCAGGGGGCAAGGAGCTGAAGATCTATGCCTGCGGTGATTTTGAAAACGATTTCTCCATTCTGCGCGCCGCCGACGTGGCGGTCTGCCCGTCAAACGCTATGCAGGGCATTAAGGATATCTCCGATCTCTGCCTTTGCTCCAATGACGAGGGCGTGATCGCCGATCTCGTGGAGTATATAGAAAAAGCACAGACTTAATGTCTGTGCTTTTTTCGCTTCGGTGGGAGAGGTGCGAGGTCGGGCAGACGAAGGCGGTCGAGGATCTCGCAGCTTGAGAGCGCGTCTGTGCTGCTTTTTCGTGCAAGGGTAACGCGGAGCGAGACCGAGATCTCCCGATCGGTTTCCCGGGTGATCTGCGCCTCAAAGCGATATTCGTAAAAAGGGAAGCAAAAGCATTTCTTGGGGGAGGGATCTTGGCTGTATTCCTCCGAGGCTTGCGCAAGCAGGGAGGTGCGCAGCCAATCCTCGGCGTTTTGAGCCAGCTCACCGTAAAGGTCGCACGCCTCAAAACGCGGGTAGCGGAAAACGCCGCGTACGAGTGTGACGCCGTCCATACGGAGGCATATTGTGTGAGAATTTTGCTTGTATTCCGTTTTCATCGCCTCCTCTCTCGGTATTCTATGCGAGAGGGAGAGAAAAAATGAACTTCTCCTGCTTGGGAAAAGAGAGGGCGTATAGGTGTATAACGGAAAATGGAAAGAAGAGGGGGTTCGGAGCAAACGGGCCAAAAAAGAAAAATGCGAGAACACGTTGTGTTCTCGCATTTTTCTAAGGCTTACGCCAGGGTGTTCAGCTTCTTGGTGAAGGCGCTCTTCTTGTGAGCGGCCGTGTTCTTGTGCATAAGACCGCGAGCGCATGCACGGTCAAGTCTCTTAACCGCTGCTCTGTAGGTCTCCTTTGCAAGCTCAACATCACCTGCAGCAAGAGCAGCCTCGTACTTCTTGATGTCAGTCTTGAGCTGAGAACGGAACATCTTGTTCTGAAGCGTCTTTGCCTCGGTAACCTTTACTCTTTTCTTAGCGCTTTTAATGTTAGGCATGTGTTTTCATCTCCCTCTTTTCAAAAATAAGTCCAAACAACGACACCTGAGAGGGTGTGTCGCTGTATTCGTCCATACAGATGATAATATACCACACTTTTTTTGGTTTTGCAATAGGTTTTTGAAAAAAAGTTCAAAAAAATAAAAAAAGATTTTTTGAGGTTTTTTAAAAAAATACAAGAAATTTGAAAAAAACTCTTGACAATATGCGGAACATATGGTAAAATATTAAACTGCATTATAATTGCTATCTCTGCCCAAATGTCGGTGGGCAGAATGGCGAAAAAACGCATCCTATTATATATTAGGGTGAAAAAGGTAGCCCCGGAGTTTTCCGTTTTTCGGAAAACTACTACTGTGAATGGAGTGATTGTTTAATGGTCAACGTGAAAGAGCAAAGACTTGGCAAAAACGTAAGAATGAGCTTTTCCAAGACGAAGAACACGATCGATCTGCCGAATCTTGTCGAGATTCAGACGCAGTCGTTCAAGTGGCTTCTGGAGAAGGGTCTGGATGAGGTTCTGCATGAGGTGTCCCCGATTACAGACTTTTCCGGCAATCTGTCTATCGAGTTTCTTTCATACTCTCTGGACTCCAAGCCCAAGTATTCCGTTGAGGAGTGCAAGGACAGGGAGGCCAACTATGCCGCGCCCCTGAAGGTGAACGTGAGACTCACCAACAAGCAGACGGGTGAGGTAAAGCAGACGGACATTTTCATGGGTGAGTTCCCGATCATGACCGAGACGGGTACGTTTGTGATCAACGGTGCGGAGCGTGTTATCGTATCGCAGATCGTTCGTTCGCCCGGAATGTATTATGCTTCGGCTTTTGATAAGTCGGGTAAGAAGACCTATACTGCGCAGGTGATCCCGTACCGCGGCGCATGGCTCGAATATGAAATTGATATCAACGGCGTATCGTACGTCCGTATCGATAAGGTGCGTAAGGTTCCGGTTACCCTCCTGATCCGCGCTCTGGGCGTTGAGCCCGTGGGCAATGTGGTTAAGGGTAAGCCCACCGAATATCGCTCTACCATCGAGACCAAGGAGGATGTGTACAAGATCTTCGGTGAGGAGGAAAAGCTTGCCATCACCTTTGAGAAGGATGAATGCGAGGATCTTTCCGCGCGCAGCCGCGAGGCTGTCGGCATCGAGGCCCTCAAGGAGATCTACAAGAAGCTTCGTCCCGGCGAGCCTCCGCTGGTCGAGTCGGCCCATACATTGCTTTCCAACTGCTTCTTTGACCAGAGACGATATGATATCGCGCCCGTTGGACGTTACAAGTTCGACAAGAAGCTGGCGCTTTCCGGACGTATCGTTGGCCAAACGCTGGCTTCCGACGTAGTCAGCCCCCTGACCGGCGAGGTTCTTTTCGCAGCCGGTACCTTGATTGGCGCAGAGGACGCTGCCGCTATGGAGCGCGCCGCTGTCAATGAGGTGGATCTTGCGGTGGATGGCAAGACGGTTCGCGTAATCTCCAACAACACCATTGAGCCTCAGTATATTATTGGAACGGATCTTGCCGATTGCGGCATTCGTGAGCGCGTAAGCACGCCCGTTCTTGTTGCCATTGCCGAGGAGTGCGGCGGCGATATTGATGCCATCAAGGAGAAGTGCCGCGAGCGTATTTCTGAGCTTTGCCCCAAGCACATCACCAAGGATGATATCTTCGCATCGATCAACTATCTCTTCAATCTGACGCACGGCGTGGGCTGTGTTGACGATATTGACCATTTGGGTAACCGCCGTATCCGCAGCGTGGGTGAGCAGCTTCAGAACCAGCTCCGCATCGGCTTTGCCAAGATGGACAAGAACATCAAGGAGAGAATGGCTACGCAGGACAACGAGAAGCTGTCGCCTCAGGCGCTCATCAATATCCGTCCCGTGGTTTCTGTTATCCGTGAGTTCTTCGGTTCCTCTCAGCTTTCGCAGTTTATGGACCAGAACAACCCGCTTGCCGAGCTGACGCACAAGAGACGTCTTTCGGCACTCGGTCCCGGCGGTCTTTCGCGTGACCGCGCATCCTTCGACGTGCGTGACGTTCACTATACGCACTACGGAAGAATGTGTCCCATTGAGACCCCTGAAGGACCCAACATCGGTCTGATCTCGTATCTGACCACCTATGCCCGTATCAGCGACTACGGCTTCATCGAAGCTCCCTACCGTAAGGTGGTTCACGAGATCGGTGAGGACGGCCAGCCCGTACACCGCGTCACCGACGAGGTGCTCTACATG